>JACCDM010220059.1_pt1 | contig 68975 bp, 60 predicted proteins | sample 7445851 | NCBI WGS metagenome assembly JACCDM01 (sample SAMN15323438, study PRJNA562643) | freshwater metagenome | isolation source: river surface water | place: USA:Blue River Watershed | collected 2017-08-16
CCACCTGCGCGATGTCGTGCCCCGCGTCGCGGAGCCGAGCCGCGTTGTAGACCATCAGGCGCGCCGCCTCGAGCTCCGTCGCCGCCTGCGCCACCTGGAACTGGATCCCCTGGAACTCGGCGAGCGGTTTCCCGAACTGCGTCCGCTCCTTCAGGTAGGCCACCGCCGCATCGAGCGCGCCCTGCGCGTTGCCGATCATCTGCGCGCCGATCCCGATCCGCCCCTCGTTCAGCGTCTCGATCGCGATCTTGTATCCCTGGCCGACGGGCCCGAGCACGTCGGCGTCAGGGACGAAGACGCCATCGAGGATGAGCTCTGTGGTGCTCGAGGCGCGGATCCCGAGCTTCCGCTCCTTCTTTCCGATGGAGAAGCCCTTCGCGGTGCGCTCCACGACGAAGGCGGTGATCCCCTTGTAGCCCTTGCTCGGGTCGACCGTCGCGAAGACGATGTACAGCCCCGCCTCCGCACCATTGGTGATCCAGAGCTTCCGGCCGGTCAGCGACCACCCACCCTCAACCTTCGTCGCACGCGTCTGCAGGGCGAAGGCGTCGGAGCCGCTCCCCGCCTCGGAGAGGGCGTAGGCGCCCACGGTATCCGTGCACAGACGCGGCATCCAACGGGCGAGCTGCTCCTCGGTCCCGGCGGAGAGCAGCGGGTGCGCCACGAGGGTGTTCTGCACATCGACCATGATCGCTGCGGCGGCGTCGACCTTGCTGATCTCCTCGACCGCGAGGGTCACCATCATCACGGAGCCGGCGGCCCCGCCGTGTGCCTCAGGGGCCTGGATCCCCATCAGCCCCATCTCGAAATAGGCGGAGATCAGGGCCGGGTCGAGCTGGCTCGCCTCCTCCATCGCCTGGACGCGAGGCGCGACCTCTCCACGCGCGAACTCTGCCACCGCGTCGCGGAAGGCGAGTTCGTCATCGGAGAGCGTGGTCAGCGCGGGGCGGACGAGTTCGGGAGCGACGGTCGGACGGGACATCGGACACCACCGGTGGGGGGAAGACCCCCACAATCTAGCGGCGGACCACGTCGTAGTTCAGGATCGGTGCGAGCCACCGCTCGGCGACCGCGAGCTCCATCCCCTTCCGCGTCGCGTAGGCCTCCACCTGGTCCCGCTCAATCTTTCCGACGCCGAAGTACTGGGCCTGCGGATGCGAGAAGTACCACCCCGAGACCGCCGAGGCGGGGAGCATCGCGTAGCTCTCGGTCAGATGCACGCCGACAGCCCGCTCCGCATCGAGGAGATCGAATAACGTCCGCTTCTCGGTGTGGTCCGGGCAGGCTGGATATCCGGGCGCCGGCCGGATCCCCTGGTACTGCTCCCGGATGATCGCCTGGTTGTCGAGCGCCTCATCGGGCGCGTACGCCCAGAGCTCGCGCCGCACCCGCTCGTGCATCCGCTCCGCGAACGCCTCGGCGAGCCGGTCGGCGAGCGCCTTGAGGAGGATCGACGAATAATCGTCGTGCGCCGCCTCGTACGCGGCGACGCGCTCGTCGAGCCCGATGCCGGTGGTGACGACAAACGCACCGAGCCAATCGGGAACGCCGGTCTGCGCCGGGGCGACGAAGTCGGCGAGCGCGAGGTTGGGACGACCGTCCTTCTTCACCATCTGCTGACGGATGGTGTGCACCGTGCGCCCCACGGTCGGGAGGACGATGTCCTCCGCCCCGTCGGAGTGGGCGGGGAAGAAACCGACCACGGCGCGCGCCGTGAGCCACTTCTCCTCGACGATCTTGGTCAGCATCGCCTGCGCGTCACGCCAGAGGTTCTGCGCCGCCTCGCCGACCACCGGGTCCTCGAGGATCGCGGGATACGAGCCCGCCAGCTCCCACGTCTGGAAGAACGGCGTCCAGTCGATGCGCGGCACGAGCTCCTCGAGCGGGACGTCCTCGAAGACGCGGACCCCTTCGAAGGTCGGTCGTGGCGGGGTGGCGGAGGTCCAGTCGATGCGGAGCTTGTTGGCGCGTGCGTCGGCGAGCGTCTGCCGGGGCACGTCGCGCTGCCGGGCCGCCCGCGCCACGCGGACCTCCTCGTACTCGGCGCGCAGGTCGGCCACGAACGGGTCGCGGAGCTGCTCGCTCAGCAGGCTGCCGGCGACGCCCACCGCACGCGAGGCGTCGAGCACATGAATGACGGGCGACGAATAGTTCGGCGCGATCTTCACCGCGGTGTGCACCTTGGAGGTCGTCGCCCCGCCGATGAGGAGCGGAACCGTCCACCCTTCGCGCTCGAGCTCGCTCGCGAGGAAGGCCATCTCCTCGAGCGAGGGGGTAATCAGTCCCGAGAGGCCGATGATGTCGACATCGTGCGCGCGAGCCGCCTCGAGGATCTTCGCGGCGGGCACCATCACACCGAGGTCGATCACCTCGAAGTTGTTGCACTGCAGGACGACGCCCACGATGTTCTTGCCGATGTCGTGCACGTCCCCCTTCACGGTGGCGAGCAGGACCTTCCCCTTCGCCTGGCGCTCGCCGCCGCCTGCGGCCTGCTCGGCCTCGATGTACGGGATCAGATGGGCGACCGCCCGCTTCATCACGCGCGCGGACTTCACGACCTGCGGGAGGAACATCTTACCGGCGCCGAAGAGGTCACCGACCACATTCATCCCCTGCATCAGCGGGCCCTCGATCACCTCGATCGGCCGGTCGTAGAGCCGGCGCGCCTCCTCGGTGTCATCGACGACGAAGTCCGCGACGCCGTGCACGAGCGCGTGGACGAGCCGCTCGGTGACGGGCCCTTCGCGCCAGCCGAGGTCGGCCTTTTTGCGCTGCGCCTGGCCCTTGGCATCATCGGCGACGGCGAGGAGCCGCTCGGTCGCGTCGGGGCGCCGGGCGAGGATTACGTCCTCGACCCGCTCCCGCAGGTCGGCGGGGATGTCCTCGTAGAGGACGAGCGCCCCCGCGTTCACGATCCCCATATCCATCCCGGCCTTGACGGCGTGGTACAGGAAGACCGAGTGGATTGCCTCGCGGACGGCGTTGTTCCCGCGGAAGGAGAACGAGACGTTGCTCACCCCGCCCGAGATGCGGGCGTGCGGGCAGCGCGCCTTGATTTCGCGTGTCGCCTCGATGAAGGCGAGCGCGTAGCGGTCGTGCTCCTCGATGCCGGTGGCGACCGCGAAGATGTTCGGGTCGAAGATGATGTCCTCGGGCGGGAAGCCAACGACGTCGACGAGGAGGCGGTACGCCCGCTCGCAGATTGCGACTTTCCGCTCGACCGTGTCGGCCTGTCCCTGCTCGTCGAACGCCATCACGATCACGGCGGCGCCGTAGCGGCGCACGAGCCGCGCCTGACGGAGGAACTCCGCCTCCCCCTCCTTGAGGGAGATCGAGTTCACGATCGACTTCCCCTGTACGCAGCGGAGACCGGCCTCGATCACCGCCCACTTTGACGAGTCCAGCATCAGCGGGACCTTCGAGATCCCGGGCTCGCCGGCGACGAGGTTGAGGAAGCGCGTCATCGCCGCCTCTGCGTCGAGCATTCCCTCGTCGAAGTTGATGTCGATGATGACCGCGCCCGCATCGACCTGCTGGCGCGCGACCTCGAGCGCCTCGTCGTAGCGGCCGCCGATGATCAATTCGGCGAACTTCCGTGAGCCCGTGACGTTGGTGCGCTCGCCGACGTTCACGAAGTTGGAATCCGGCCCGATGACAAGCGGCTCGAGCCCCGAGAGCCGCAGCCGCGGCGGGACCGCTGGGATCGCGCGCGGCGCGAGCCCGCGCACCGCCTCTGCGATCGCTCGGATGTGGTCCGGCGTGGTTCCGCAGCACCCGCCGACGAGGTTCACCAGTCCGGACTCGGCGAACTCCCGAAGGATTGACGCCGTGTAGGCCGGCGTCTCGTCGTAGCCTCCCATCTCATTCGGGAGCCCCGCGTTCGGGTGCACCGAGACGCGGCAGTCGGCCACGCGCGCGAGTTCCTGCACGTAGGCGCGCAGCTCCTTGGCACCGAGCGCGCAGTTGAGGCCGATGCTGAAGGGGCGCGCGTGCATCAGCGAGTTCCAGAACGCCTCGGTCGTCTGCCCCGAGAGGGTGCGGCCGCTCGCGTCGGTGATCGTCCCCGAGATCATCACCGGGACCCGCATCCCACGCGCCGCGAAGACTTCCTCGACCGCGAAGACCGCCGCCTTGGCGTTGAGCGTGTCGAAGATCGTCTCGATGAGGATCAGGTCGGCGCCGCCGTCGAGCAGCCCTTCGGTGGCCTCGACATATGCCTCGACCAGCGCCGCGAACGTCACATTGCGCGCCCCGGGGTCGTTCACGTCCGGCGAGATGCTCGCCGTGCGGTTGGTGGGGCCAAGGACGCCCGCGACCCAGCGGGGGCGCCCGTCCCGCGCCTCGAAGGCATCACACTCAGCGCGCGCCAACCGGGCGCCCTCGACGTTCAGCTCGCGGACCAGCGCCTCCATGCCGTAGTCGGCCATGGCGATGGTCGTCGAGTTGAATGTGCTCGTCTCGATGATGTCGGCACCGGCCTCGAGGTACGCGCGGTGGATTCCCGCGATGATCGCCGGCTGTGTGAGGACGAGAAGGTCGTTGTTCCCGCGCAGGTCGCGCGGCCAGTCGGCGAAGCGTGCGCCGCGATAGTCGGCCTCGGTGAGGCGGTGCTGCTGCACCATCGTCCCCATCGCCCCATCGATGATGAGGTGGCGCTCCGCCGCCTCGGCCTCGAGCCGAGCGAGCCGTGCGTCGCGGGTGAAGGGCGTGGCGCTCATCGCGTGCGCTCCGAGTGTGGCGCCGCGGCCGCTCGGCCCGGCCGCAAGCCGAGGATGTGGCAGAGCGCGTAGGTCAGGTCCGCGCGGTTCAGCGTGTAGAAGTGGAATTCCGTCACGCCCGCCTGCGCGAGCTGCTGGCACTGCTCCGCGGCCACCGTCGCGGCGACGAGCTTCCGCGTCTCCGGGTCGCTGTCGAGCCCGTCGAACATCCGGGCGAATGCCGGCGGTACCGTCGCGCCCGTGGCCGCGGCGAACTTCACCATCTGCGTGAAGTTCGTCACCGGCATGATCCCCGGGACGATCGGCACCGTGATCCCCGCCTTCCGCGCGCGGTCGACGAAGCGGAGGTAGGTCCAGTTGTCGAAGAAGAACTGCGTGATCGCGCGCGTCGCGCCGGCGTCGATCTTCCGCTTGAGGTTGTCGAGGTCCGCCTGTGGGGACGCGGCCTCCGGGTGGGTCTCCGGATGCGCGGCGACGGTCAACTCGAAGTCGTGCCGCTTCCGGAGGCCGGCCACGAGGTCCGACGCGTAGGCATATCCGGTGGATGACGGCGCGTACGCCCCGCCGCCCGGGACATCCCCCCGGAGCGCGACCAGATGACGCACCCCCGCCGCCCAATAGTCATCGGCCACCGCGTCGATCTCCTCCCGCGAGGCCGCGACGCAGGTCAGGTGCGCCGCCGGGACCAGCGAGGTCTCCGCCAGGATCCGCCGCACCGTCTGGTGGGTGCGCTCCCGTGTCGAGCCCCCCGCGCCATAGGTCACGGAGACGAAGCGCGGCGCCAGCGGCGCGAGCCGCGTGATCGCACGCCAAAGGGTCTCCTCCATCTCCGCCGACTTCGGCGGGAAGAACTCGAAGGAGATCTGGAACGGAACGGGGAGGGCGAGAGTGCTCACAGCGGGGTCCAGAACGCACGAAGCCCGGCGCGTTCGAGGCGCACCGGGCCGGCGCTTTAGCGGGATGTTTTACGTGGCCGCAAGTTGCCTCGAAATCGCCACGGGGAACGGTTGTGTATTCAACCTATTATCCGGATGAACGGATGGCAAGCGGCGCCCCCGGCAGGGCGAGCGGTGCGGCGATGATGGGCGCGGGCCGCGCGTGATGGCGGGGAGGAGGACGCAGCGCACCATCCCCGCGTCGCTTCCGCCCTGGACGAGCCTGCCCCGGTGGAGCTGTGGACGCCGACCGCCCGGACCATGACCGCACCTCATCCATCCAGCCGGAGATCGTTCGATGTCTCATCCCACCCCCGGACGCTTGCGTCGCGTCCTCCCGTTCGCCCTGCTCGCCCTCGTCACCCTCAGCGACCCTGCCTTCGCGCAGACGGCGACGGAGGTCGTCGCACGGTGCATCGACAAGGCCGCCGATGTCTTCGTCGGTTGCGTGCTCGACGAGCCCTGGTACACGGAGTCGCTCTGCTACGCGAAGTACGCGGCCGACAGCATCCTCTGTGTGCCGTCCACCCTGCTGCGGCTCGTGAATCTGTGAGACCACGCCTCGAGGTCGAGGCGGTCGTCGTCGAGGGGCGCGCACGGCGCCTCCTCGACGGCGTCACCCTCACCGCCGACCCCGGCGAGGTGCTCGGGATCGCGGGGCCGAATGGAGCGGGGAAGTCGACGCTCGCGCGGCTCGTCCTCGGGGCCGCGGCACCCTCGGCGGGTCGCATCCGGATCGACGACCTCTCCCCCGCCACCTTCCGCGGCCAGCATGGCATCGGTTTTCTCGCCGAGGATGGCTCGCGCGCGTGGGAGCGGATCACGCCGCGCGACCTCCTCCGGCTCGGCGGCGACGATGAGGCCCCGGTGGAGGACCACCCCCTCGCGGGGATTCTCCGCCTCGCACCGCTGTTGGACCGTGCGATCGCCCACCTCTCCAAGGGGGAATGGCGTGCCTGCCAGGCCGCGTTCGCGCTGCGGTTGCGGCCGAGGCTCGCGGTCCTCGACGAGCCGGAGTCGGGGCTCGATCCCGCCGCGAACGAGCGGATGCGCGAGGCCGTGCGTTGGGCCGCGGAGGGCGGCACCACCTGTCTCGTCCTCTCGCACCATCTGGAGTTGTTGTCCCGGACCGCGGACCGGCTCCTCGTGCTCGCCGGTGGGCGCACCCAGGATCTCTTCGCGCCCGTCGAACTTGGGGCGCTCGAGGTGCGCGCCCGCTACCTCGCCGCGACGGAGGAACGCTCGTGATGCTCGCATTCCTTCTCGATTGCTGCCCCAGCGCCTGGAGGCCCGCGCTTCTCGTCTGTACCGCCTCGCGTGCGTGGCGGCGGGCCGTGCTCGTGTGGGCACTCGCGCTGCCGATGGTCGCGCTGATGGCGCGGGCGCGGGCGGAGCTCGGCACGGCGGTCCTGATGTACGCGCCACCGCTGCTCGCGCTCGGTGTCGTCGGTCAGGCGTTCACACTCGTGCGGCGCCCGGCGGTCTGGACCGCGGTCTTCACTCGTGCGGGTGCGGGGCCCAAGGACCTCTGGCGGCTCGCCGGCCTCACCGGCGTCCTCGCGCTCGTGGCGAGCTGGAGCGTGGCGGTGTTCGCGCTCGCGGGCCTCCGATCGGCGGCTCCGCTCCCGTCGACGGGACTCATCTCGCTCGGCCTCTTCACCCTCGTCTGGTCGGTCTGCTGCACCCTCGCCGTCATCAGCGCGGCCGCCACGACCTCACGGGGCGCCGCGGTGCTCCTGCTGGGATGGATGCTGCTGCCGGCCGGCTTCGAGGCCATGGTGTCCCCGTTCGACGTCCCTGCGACAGTCGCGCACGCGGTGAAGATCCTCGCGCCACCGCTGGAGGCCGCGGTCCGGTGCCACGACCTGCTGCGCGGTCTCGTCCCGGTGGATGTCGCGCCCTGGTTCGCCGCACAGCTGATCGGGTTCCCGGTGTCGGCGATCGGGCTCTTCGTGTGGCGGGCGAGGCGTGTCGCCGAGCGTGCCTACGGCGCGGAGTGAGAGTGTGAGGCGAGTCGTGCGACTGCTTCGGCGTCGACCCCCGCGATGCCGACGGTCTTCGTACGGGCGGCGAGCGCGGTGACGGCGATCATGATGACACGCGGCGTAGCAGTTGCTCCACGATCGCGAGCGCGAACCAGGCGATCATCGGAGAGAGGTCGACCGCCCCGAAGGCGGGGAGCCGACGGCGAATGGGTGCGAGCATCCATTCCGTCATCCGCCAGGCGAGCCGGCCGATCGGGTGCCGCTCCCAGCCGAACCAGCTCCCGATCACGCGGACGAGGAGCGCGAGCCGGAGGAGTTCGAAGGTCCAGGTGACGATGAGGCGGAGGACGCCGTCGCCGACCCCCTGGCTCGCGAGGTAGAGGTCGCCGAGGACCTGACGGACGAGGTCGAGGAGGACGATGGCCGTCGCACCGGCGAGCAGGAGCAAGAGGAGTCCCCACCACGGGGCGGAGTCCATCCGCACGCCGAATCGTCCGAAGCGTCGGACGAGCGGGTTGAGCATCGGGTCGGTGAGTCGCCGGACCGTCCGACCGACCGGGCCGAACGGGGAGAGGCGCCGGGTGCGTGCCGCCCAGGCGAGCGCGGCGAACGGAATCGCGGCCGTGAGGACGGCGAGCACCGCCAGGCGGAGCCAGATCCCGACGAAGGAGAGCGTGATGGCGGATTCCCCGAGCATCCCCGAAATCTGCGTGCGCCCACCGTCGCGCGACACGGGGCCGCGACGCTGCTCCGTCCGCTGCACTGCAGGCCGCGCCGCGCGAGCTGGTTCGCCGGGGCGCCGTCGCCGTCGCCGGACGCGGACGCGTCCGGCGATGGCGGGGCCTCCCCTCCGGTGGTAGCGTAGGGCGTTCCGCCCCCTCGTCCGAGGATCCACCCGATGTCCCAGACCTCCCGTCGTCACTTCCTGGCCGGCCTCGCCGGCGCCGGCGTCGCGCTCCCCGTCTTCAACGAGCGCGCGATGACGCGCCTCTTCGAGGCGAACGTGCTCGCCGGGGACCGTGCCGCCACCGCCCTCGCCGACGACGAGTCCTACTGGATGCAGATCCAGAAGGCGTTCGACGCCGACCGGACGATGATCAACCTGAACAACGGGGGGATCTCGCCGACGCCGACGCACGTCCTGGAGCAGATGATCCGCGACCTGCGCTTCGTCAACGAGCTCCCGGTCGAGCACAACTGGCGCGTGCTCGAGCCGCGGATGGAGAGCACGCGCCGCGAGTTGGCACGCGAGTTCGGGTGCGACCCGGAGGAGATGGCGGTCACGCGCAACGCGAGTGAAGGCCTCGAGATCATGATCCTCGGGCTCGATCTGAAGCGGGGCGACGAGGTCGTGATCACCAACCAGAACTACGGACGGATGATCAACACCTGGGAGCAGCGGGCGCGGCGCGAGGGCATCGTCGTGAAGCAGGTCTCCTTCCCTGTTCCGCTCACCGATCCGAAGGTCCTCCTCCGGAACCTCGAGGCGGCAATCACGCCGCGCACGAAGGTCATCGAACTCCCGCACATCACGAACCTCACGGGGCAGATCCTCCCCATCCGTGAGATCCAGGCGCTCGCTCGGCCACGCAACATCGAGGTGTTCGTCGACGGGGCGCACGCCTTCGCGCATTTCCCCTTCACGCGCGACGCGCTCGACTGCGACTACTACGCGACCTCCCTCCACAAGTGGATGCACGCCCCCATCGGCGCAGGGATGCTGTACGTGCGGCAGAGGAAGATCCCGGGGCTCTGGCCCCTGATGGCGTCGACGCCGACGCCCGAAAAGGACCGCAATATCCGGAAGTACGAGGAGATCGGGACGCATCCGCAGGCGAACTTCAATGCCGTCTCCACTGCCATCACCTTCCATCGCGGCATCGGGATGGACCGGAAGATCGCGCGCCTCCGCTACCTGCGAGACCGCTGGGCGCGGCAGCTCCTCGCCGTCAGTCCGCGCGTGAAACTCCACACGGCGCTCGGCCCCGACACCGGTGGGGCGATCGCGATGTTCGACGTCGAGGGAATCGATCCCGGGGCACTCGGCGGCTGGCTGCTGTCCCAGCACCGGATCGTCTCCACCCCGATCGTCCACCAGGAATTCAAGGGGATTCGCGTCACGCCAAGCATCTACACGGCAGTCGACGAGATCGACACCTTCGTGGAGGCGGTCACCACAGCTATCCGTCGGGGCATCGCGTGAAGTACTGGCTGGCCAAGTCGGAGCCCGACGTCTTCAGCTTCGCCGATCTCCAGAAGGCGCCCAGGAAGACGACCTGTTGGGACGGCGTCCGGAATTATCAGGCCCGGAACACGCTCCGGGACCAGATGAAGAAGGGCGACCGAGTCTTCTACTACCACTCAAACGCGGAGCCGTCGGGGATCGCCGGCGTCTGCGAGGTCGTGCGCGAGGGGTACCCCGACCACACCGCCTTCGACCCGACGGACCCGCACTTCGACCCCAAGTCGCGTCCGGATGCGCCGACCTGGTTCATGGTCGACGTGAAGGCCGTCGCGGCGTTCCCGCGCCTCGTCACGCTGGCCGAGTTGAAAGGGGTGAAGGGGCTCGAGCAGATGGCACTCCTGCAGAAGGGGAGCCGGCTGAGCGTGCAGCCCGTCACGCGGAAGGAGTGGGAGATCGTCTGTCGGATCGCCGGGCACTCGCCTGACTGACCGCCTCATCCGCCCCACGTAGCCTGCGGGACGGTGCCGGAGCCGCCGGCACCCTCACCACGGGGAGGGGACGATGAGCAAGATGGCGGAGCAGATCGGGAAAGCGACGGAGCGTGCGATCGAGGAGGTCGAGACGCGCATCCTGGCGAGCGAGGGGCGGCGCTCGATGAAGGCCAAGGCGGGACGCGCCAAGTCGACGGCGCGCAAGGCCGCGAAAGCCGCGGTGGTGGCCGGAGCGGTGACGGCGGCGGCGGTCGTCCTCCGCGACCGCCGCAAGCTCAAGAAACTGGAGACGTGAGCTCGGTGCCGATCGCGCGCACCCCGTCGATCAGCGCCGAGAAGTCGGCGTCGGTCGATCGGTGGTTCGTGATGGCGACGCGGATCGCGTAGCGCCCGCGGATCGTCGTCCCGCTCGGGACGGCGATCCCACGCTCCTGCAGGCGCAGCAGGATCTCGCGATTGAGCGCGTCCAGCGCTTCCGCGGGGTGCCCGGGTGGGGCATAGCGGAAGTTCACGATGTTCAGCGGTGCGGGGGCCAGCAGTTCGAGGTCCGCCGCCGCCGCCACGCGCGCGGCGAGCCCAGCGGCCTGCCGGACGTTCCGCGCGATGTGCGCGCCCAGGAGGTCGAGCCCGGAGGCCTTGAGCGACATCCAGACTTTGAGCGCGGAGAATCGGCGAGAGAGTTCTATGCCCCGATCCGCGAAGTAGATGGTGGAGCCGCCGGCCACCCCTCGTGATTCGCGCGTGAGATAGGCCGCCTGCATCGCGAATGTCCCAACGAGGTCGGCGTCCGCGCGGGTCAGCACGCACGCGACGCCGAAGGGGAGATAGCCCCACTTGTGGAGGTCGAACGCGATGGAGTCGGCGCGCGGCATCCCGCGCACCACTGGCGCTGTCTCGGGAGAGAGCGCGGCCAGCGCGCCGAAGGCCCCGTCCACGTGGAACCAGCACCCTTCGCGGGCGGCCAGGTCGGCGAGCGCCTCGAGGTCGTCCGTCGCCCCGGTCTGCACGGTGCCGGCGGTACCGATGATGCAGCAGGGCTGATGACCGGCGGCACGGTCCTCGGCGATCATCCGCGCCATCGCCGTCACGTCCACGCGATAGTCCTCGCCCACCGGGACCTGACGGAACGCATCGCGGCCGAGCCCCAGCAAGTCGCACGCCTTGGTCAGCCAACCGTGTACCTCGGTCGACGCATAGATCATCACCCGCGGTTCGCCCGCACCGTGCCCTCCCGACCGCTGGACGTCGAAGCCCGCGCGGCGGTGCCGCGCGACGGCGAGCCCGATGACGTTGGCGAGTGTCCCGCCGCTCATCAGGATGCCGCCGGCCCCCGCTGGGTAGCCCATCGCCTCGGCCAGCCACCGGATGACCACCTGCTCCACGTACTTGGGGGCCTGCTCGAATCCCCCCACGTTCGGGTTCAGCACCGAGGCGAGGAAGTCCGCCATCGCCGATTGCGGTGTGCCGTTCCCCATCACCCACCCCCAGGAGCGGGGGTGGATGTTGCCGTTCGGGTACGGGCGGACCAGGTGGAGGAAGTCCTCGTACGCCGCGGCATCCCCCTGGCCGGCGCGCGGCATCGGCTCGTGCAGGATGCGATCGCGCACGGTGTCGGGGAGCGGCTGCCACGCCGGCCGCTCGCGGACGTCGCGGAGGAAGTCGATCGAGTCGTCGACCATCCGATGCGCAAGCGCGCGGAACGCCTCCCAGTCGGCGGGGTCGAGCGGAGGGAGCTCGTGGTCTCCGTCGGGGTGGTGGGCTGCGGTCATCGTGGGGCGCTCCGCGGCGAAAGTGCGTGAGAAATCGGGCGTGTCATCGTCTGCGTCGTGTGCGTCGTCACAGGAGCCCGAACAGCATCGCGAGCCCGCTGCCGAGCCCGATGACGGCGATCACGCGTCGCACCCAAGTCTGTCCGACGCGTTGCGCGAGGAGCGAGCCGCCGATGCCGCCCAGGGTTGCGCCGACCGCCATCACGAGGGCGATCGGCCAGTTCACCAGGCCCCCGGCGATGAAGATGGCGACGGCGATGAGGTTGAAGAGCCCGCCGCCCCAGTTCTTGAGGCCGTTCATCTGATGGATGTTCGTCAGCCCCATCAGGCCGAGGGCGGCGAGCATCAGGATGCCGGCGCCCGCACCGAAATAGCCCCCATAGACGGCCACAAGGAACTGATAGCCGAGAAAGGCGCGCGCGGGCGGACGCAGGGTGCCGTCCCCTTGGGTGATCTGGCGCGACGTGAGCCACTCGGCGGTGCGGGCCATCAGCGGGTTCGCGTCGTCGTCCGGCGCGAGCGCCCGCACACGGCGGAGCAGGGGACCCTGCCCCATGAAGAGGAAGGTCGCGCCGAGGATCAGCCAGGGGACGAGCTGCTCGAACCGCCGCGCCGGCGTGACGACGAGGAGGGCCGCGCCCACCGCTCCACCGATGACCGAGGGGACGGCCCAGGCGCGGGCCCAGGCGCGGGCCCCGCCGAGCTCCCGCCGGTACCCCCACATCGAGGCCATCGTGCCTGGCCAGAGCGCCACGGTGGAGGTGGCGTTCGCGGTGATCGGCGGCACCCCGAGGGCGACGAGGGCGGGAAAGGTGATCAGGGTCCCGCCCCCGGCCATGGCGTTCATCATGGCGCCCACGGTGGCCGCGAGCCCGACGAGGGCGAGGAGGAGGGGGGAGGGGGTCGGCACGGGCGGTGCCCGAACGATATCCGGCGCGGGCGTCGCTCGGCACTTCCGCCGTCCGGCGGGTATCTTTTCGGCGTGTGCGCGCACATCGCGCGCACTCGTCCGGCGCGTGCGGCGCCGGCGCGTTCACTCCCCCCAGTATGGGATCCCCCCTGATGTCCGCCACCCCCTCCACTCCCCCCGCGGGCGACCACCTCGAGATCAAGGATTCACGCACGGGGAAGGTCTACTACGCCCCCATCACCGACGAGACCATCCGCACCGCGGACCTCAAGCAGATCAAGGTGAATCCCGACGACTTCGGGATCATGGGCTACGACCCGGCGTTCATGAACACGGCGTCGTGCCGCTCTGCGATCACCTTCATCGACGGCGACAAGGGGATCCTCCGGTATCGCGGCATCCCGATCGAGCAGCTGGCGGAGAAGTCGAACTTCCTCGAGACCGCGTGGCTCCTGCGGAAAGGCGAGCTCCCGACGCAGCAGGAGTACGATGAGTTCCAGCACCACATCACGTACCACACGTACGTGCACGAGAACATCAAGCGCTTCATGGAGGGCTTCCGGTACGACGCCCATCCGATGGCGATGCTGACGGCCGGCGTGGCGGCGCTCTCGTCGTTCTACCCGACCTCGAAGCACATCCAGGAGGAGCAGGAGCGCGACATCGCGTTCATCCGCCTCCTCGCGAAGATGCCGACGCTGGCGGCGTTCGCGTACCGCCATGTGAAGGGGCTGCCGTACGTCTATCCCGACAACTCGCTGTCGTACGCCGAGAACTTCCTCTCGATGATCGCGCGGATGTCGGAGCCGAAGTACGAGGCGAACCCCGTCTTCGCGCGGGCGATCGACATCCTCTTCATCCTCCACGCCGACCACGAGCAGAACTGCTCCACGAACGCGGTGCGCGCGGTGGGCTCGTCACACGTCGATCCCTATTCGGCGGTCGCGGCGGGCGTCTCGGCGCTCTACGGCCCGCTGCACGGCGGCGCGAACGAGGCCGTGCTCCGGATGCTCGAGGACATCGGGGACGTGAAGAACATCCCGGCCTTCATCGAGTCGGTGAAGAGCGGCAAGGGCGCCGCGCGCCTGATGGGCTTCGGGCACCGCGTCTACAAGAGCTACGACCCGCGCGCGAAGATCGTGAAGTCGCTCTGCGACGATGTCCTCCGGGTGGCCGGTCTCTCGAAGGATATGGAGATCGCGCTCGAGCTCGAGCGAATCGCGCTGAGCGACGAGTACTTCATCGCGCGGAAGCTCTATCCGAACGTCGACTTCTACACCGGCCTCATCTACCGGGCGATGCACTTCCCGACGGACTACTTCACCGTGCTCTTCGCGATCGCGCGGACCGCCGGCTGGATGGCCCAGTGGGAGGAGCTCCTGCTCGACAAGGAGCAGAAGATCGCGCGTCCGCGGCAGATCTACACCGGGTACGCGGAGCGGCCGTACCAGGCGCGGGTCGACCTCAGCCACAAGATCAAGAAGTAAGCGTCGGCTGGGATCGCAGGCGACGCGGCGCGCACCCGGCGATCGGGTGCGCGCCGCGTCGTTTCGTGGGGGGGGCTCGGGTCGACGTCCCTGCGTCAGCCGCGTCAGCCGGCGGCAGGCTCCCGGCTTCGGCACACCCCACGCACCGGACACGCCCCGCAGCGCTTCACCCGCGCCGTGCACACCAGCGCGCCCAGCTCCATCAGCGCCTGGTTGTGCGTCCACGTCGCCCGCCCGGTGCGCGGCAACGTCGCCTCGGCGATCGCCCAGATCGCCTTCTGGTCCCGGGCCCGCTTGGGATGCAGCCGGGGTGCGAAGACGCGCGTGAGCACCCGTGCGACGTTCGTGTCCACCAGGGGGGCGCGCCGTTCGAAGGCGAAGGTCGCCACGGCCCCGGCGGTGTAGGGCCCGATGCCTGGGAGGCGGCGCAGCCCGGCCGGCTCCGACGGGAAGCCCTCGCGCACCACGGCGCGCGAGAGCTTGTGCAGGTTTCGCGCCCGCGCGTAGTAGCCGAGCCCTTCCCACTGCGCGACGACCTGCGATTCGCGGGCCTTCGAGAGCGCCTCGACCGTGGGAAAGCGATCGAGGAATCGGTGGTAGAAGTCGATGACCCGCGCGACCTGCGTCTGCTGGAGCATCAGCTCTGAGACGAGGATCGCATAGGGGTCGCGGGTCCGTCGCCAGGGCAGGTCGCGGGCGTGGCGACGGTACCAGGCGCGGAGTTTGGCCCCGAAGATGCTCCGCTCAGTGGGGTCGAGCGATGCGGAACCGCGTGCCGTCCGTCGTGTGGGGTGACCCGACGTCCGCACGCTCAATGCGGATCCCAGGTGGGAACCTCGGAGAAGAGTCCCCCCTCCACGATCAGCTCGCGCGCGAGGAGGAGCCCGAAGACCACGCTCAGCGCACCGGCGGCGAGTCGGATTCCGCCGTGGAGGCTCGCCACCCGGCGACCGGCGTAGAGCGCCGGTGCTGCGAGGAGCGTCGTGACGCTCATCATCCCGAGCACGGTGCCGAGGCCGAAGACGGCGAGATAGGCGAGCGCGGCGAGGGTGCTTCGAATCGTCGAGAGGACGAGGAGCGCCACGGCCGCGGAGCCGGCAAGCCCGTGCACCGAACCCACAATCACCGAGCGCAGGCCGCCGCGCGCGCTCGCAGCCGGTGCGTCTGAGTCCTCATGCGCCCCGCGTCTCAGGTTCGCGTAGCCCAGCCCGATCAGCATCAACGCGACACCGAACTCGAGGGCGAGGCCGAGGCGCGCCGGGATGACGAGCCGGAAGGCGACGATCGATCCCCCCACGAGGAGGAGGGTGGCGGTGTGACCGAGCCCCCAGAGGGCCCCGATCCAAGCGGCCCGGGCAAGGCGCTGTTCCCGCGCGACGATGGCCGTGACCGCCACCACGTGGTCGGCATCGGTGGCGTGCCGGAGGCCGAGCAGCGCACCGAGGAGGATCGCCGAGGCGGCGTCCGGGAGCGGGGGCATCGCCATCAGCGGACCGTCGAGGTCTTCCGCTTCAGGAAGTCCATCAGGATGAACTGCCCGAGCGTCATCGTGTTCGTGAAGTACGCCCGCCCGCGCGTGATCCCGCAGACCATCTTCACGAACTCCACGAGCGCGCGGTCACGCGCGAGCATGAAGGTGTTCACCGGGATCCCGGCCTTCCGGCATGCCGCCACCTCGGTGAGCGTCTCCTGCAGCACGAAAGGGTCGAACCCCATCGGGTTCTTGTAGACCTCGCCGTCGGGCATCGTGAGCGCCGACGGCTTCCCGTCGGTGATCATGATGATCTGGCGCATGTCCTTGCGCTGCGCATTCAGCAGGCGTCGGGCGAGCTTGAGGCCGGCCGCGGTGTTCGTGTGGTAGGGGCCCACCTGCGCCGTCGCGAGCGCCCCGAGCGGGATCTCCTCGGCCCGGTCGTGGAAGAGCACGACGTGGATCGAGTCGCCGGGGAACTGCGTGCGGATCAGGTGCGTCAGCGCGAGGGCCACCTTCTTCGCCGGCGTGAAGCGATCCTCGCCGTAGAGGATCATCGAGTGCGAGCAGTCGAGCATCAGCACGGTGGCGCAGCTCGAGCGATGATCGGTCTGGCGTACCATCAGGTCGCCGTACTCGAGGTCCATCGGGACCTCGAGCGACCCGGTGCGTAGCATCGCGTTCCGCAGCGTCTCGTTCACATCGAGGTTGAGGGCGTCGCCGAACGCGTAGGGGCGGCTCCCGGCATCGGCCTCGACGCCCGTCGCGAGGTGCGCCGTCTCGTGCGCGCCGGCACTTGCGGCCCCGAGCCCACCCAGGATGCCGCGGAGCGCCTTGTAGCCCAGGAAATCGATCCCTTTGCCCGTGAGGTCGAAGCGCATGTCCTGTGCCGCCGCCTGCGCGAGCCCGCCGGGGCCGACCACCGGCTGATGCCCCGCCGGCGCCTGCGGCGGCGCGCTCGCCTTCAGGAACCCCTCAGCCATCAGACGCTGCACGATGTCGTCGAGCAGCTTCGAGAGTTTCGCCTCGGAGAGATCATCCCCGTCGCCACGGAGCGCTTCGAGCATCTCCGGCGTGAACTGGCCGCTCTGGATCAGCGCGTCGAGGATCGCCTGCCGCAGCGCATCGAGGGAGCGGTCGCCCCCCTGATCCACGTTCCCCCACCCCCATGGGTCGGCCTGCCCGCCTCCCGCGAATCCCGACTGCAGCAGGAAGTCCGCGAGGTTGTCGAGCAGCGCCTGTAGGTCCACCGCGTCGGCGGACTCGGGGCTGAACTTGGTGTAGGTGTGGAAGCGCATCGTCTGGGAGGTGAACGCTTGGAATCAACCGGAGGGTCCCCCGGCTGTCACGGGGCGGCGGGATCGGCGACCTTTCGACACTGGTATGACCACGCCACCACCCCGCTCCCGCAACCCGTTCCGGCTCCTCGTCCAGTATCGCGAGTTCCGGCTCTTCTGGGTGGGGCAGACGATCTCGCTCATCGGTTCGTGGATGCAGCAGGTGGCGGTGGGGTGGACGGCGCTCGAACTCTCCGACGACGCCTTCATCGTCGGGCTCGTCGCGGCGGCCGGCACCTTTCCGATCCTCCTCCTCTCAATCCCCGGCGGGATGGTCGCCGACCGCCACGAGAAGCTCCGCATCGTCCGCATCGCCCAGGCCCTCATGCTCGGGGAAGCCGCCGCGCTCTGGGCCTTCTCGGTCACCGGGCACCTCACGATCCCCTGGCTCCTCGGCCTCTCGCTCATCGGCGGCGTGCTCGCCGCGTTCGAGATCCCGGCACGCCAGTCGCTGATGGTGGAGCTGGTGGGGAAGGAGGATCTCGCGCAGGCGATCGGGCTCAACTCCACCGGGTTCAACCTCGCTCGTGTCCTGGGGCCGAGCGTCGCGGCCATCGTCGTCGCGCAGCTCGGCGTCTCGTGGACCTTCGGGCTGAACGCTCTGAGCTATCTCGCGGTCCTGATTGCTCTCTGGATGATCCACCTCGCGCCCGCGCGTCGCATCAGTCGCGCGATCCCGGTCGGGGGCGGCGGCTTTCGCGAGGCCTGGACCTACATCCAGACCCACGAGCCCCTCCCCGCGCTTCTCTGGCTCACGCTCTTCTTCTCGGTGCTCGGCGTCCCGGTCCTGTCGCTGCTCCCCGTGATCGCGCGCGAAGGGCTCCAGCTCGGCGCGGATGGGTATGGCGCACTGATGGCGTCGTTCGGGGTCGGTGCGGTCGTCGGCGCGCTCGCGATTGCGGCGACGGGAGGCGGCGAGCGCCGAGGCCGGCTCTTCCGTCGCGCTTCCTACGCGCTTCCCGTGCTGTTGATGGCGTTCGCGGCGGCACGCCTCCCACTCCTGGCGGGCGCACTCCTCTTCGGCGTCGGCCTCGCGATGATCCTCAACAACGCGCTCGTGAACGCACGCCTGCAGGAGCTCGTCCCTGACGCGGTGCGTGGCCGCGTGCTCTCCGTCTACGTGATGGTGTACGTCGGCGCCTCGCCAATCGGCAGCGCCCTCGGCGGGTGGGTCGCACGCGCCGCCGGGGTGGACTGGGCCATCGGCGGCGGCGGCGCGCTGATGTTACTCGTCGCCCTCTGGGCGTTCCGACGACATCCCCTTCTGGCGGCGCACTGAGCGGCCGTAGCGGCCACTCTCGGAGCGCGTGAGCTTCCGCCGCGCCACGAGCGACTCGAGCAGGAGCTCGCACCCGGCGAGGAGGTCCCCGTCGTCGGTGCCACCGAGCCCGGCCTTCCGCACCTCGTCGAGCAGCCCCGGGACCGTCGCGAACCCCGCGAGCGCCGTCGCGACGCCGGCGTCGTCACTCACCTGCAGCGCCGATCCCTCGTCGAACCAGATCACGACCTCCTCGGCGGCGACGGGGCCCACCCGCTCGCGGAGTGTCGCGTCGGCGGCGCGCCGGATGAGCTCGCGCGCGATTACCGCCCCACCAATCAGCTCGCCCTCGTACTCGAGCTCGATCTTCCCGGTGATGGCGGGGAGTGCGGCGTAGAGGTCGGCGATGCGCGGGACCACCGCCGGCTCGTCCAACGTCACGGCGCGCCGCTCGGCGTTCGAGACGATGTTCTCGAGCAACGTGATTGAGAGCCGCTGCGACACGCCGGAGCGCTGGTCGATCCGCTTCTCCTCGCGCGCCTCGAACGCCACGCGCTCCGCGACCTCGGCGACAATCTCCGGGATGCGGACGGGACGCGCGCCGCGCGTAGTCCACGCCTCCTGCGCGGTGATTCGCTGCGCGAGCGCGACGCTCGTGGGATAATGCGTGATGATCTCGCTCCCGATGCGGTCCTTGAGCGGCGTGATAATCTTGCCGCGGGCCGTGTAGTCCTCGGGGTTCGCCGTGAAGGTCAACACGACGTCGAGGGCGAGGCGAACAGGGTAGCCCTTGATCTGGACATCCCCTTCCTGCATCACGTTGAAGAGCCCGACCTGCACCTTCCCCGCGAGGTCCGGAAGCTCGTTCAGTGCGAAGATCCCGCGGTTCGCGCGCGGGAGCATCCCGTAGAGGATGCTCAGTTCGTCGGAGAGGAGATGGCCGCCACGCGCCGCCTTGATCGGGTCGAGGTCGCCGATGAGGTCGGCGACGGTCACGTCAGGGGTCGCGAGCTTCTCCACGTAGCGCTGTTCAGGGGCGAGCCAGGCGATCGGTGCGTCGTCTCCCGCCTCGGTGATCCGATCGCGGCCGAACTTCGAGATCGGCGCGAAGGGGTCGTCGTTCGTCTCCGAACCCGCGAGCACCGGGAGCGCCGGGTCGAGGAGGGTCGTCAGCGCGCGCAGCAATCGTGACTTCGCCTGCCCGCGGAGTCCGAGGAGGATGAAGTGGTGTCGCGAGAGGAGCGCGTTCACCACCTGCGGCATCACCGTGTCCTCGTAGCCGAGGACGCCCGAGAAGAGCGGACCGCCCTCGGCGAGGCGCCGGAGGAGGTTCGCGCGAATCTCATCCTTCACGGAGCGGCCGCGCTTCTCGGGCGTGCCGAACGAGGAGGCCTTCAGGGCGCCGAGGGTGGTGGGGAGCGGAGCGGACATGGGCAGGGAAGGGAGGAGGAGAGCGGAGATCAGGTCAACGCGCGACCGGGGATCCCGGTTCGTCAGACGCGGTACCGTCGGCGGCGTCACGCCACGACGGCGATCTCCACCTGATTGTCATAGAACACCGGCCCCTCACCCATATCGGTGAGGCGCTGGCTCGTCGTCGCATTGACGGTCCGGCGGTCGGGCGACGTCTTGGCCCACCAGATCCCCGGGGCCCACGCCACGCCCTCGCGGATCCCCTCGCGCAGACGGGCCGTCGCCTCGAAGCTCCCGCGGTCGTTCGAGACGCGGACGCGCGCGCCCTCCGCGATGCCGCGCCGCTCCGCGTCGGCGGGGTGCAGCGACACCTCCGGCTCGCGCGCCGCGCGCTGGAGCGAGGTGACGTTCACGAAGGTCGAGTTCATGAACTGGTGCGCCGGTGACGAGATCAGCGTGATCGGATAGCGCGCCACGAGGGCGGGGTCGCGCTCCGGCGATTCATACGGCGGCGTGTAGGTCGGCAGCGGGTCGAGTCCCAGCGCCGCCATCCGGTCCGAGACGAACTCGCACTTTCCGCTGGGGGTGTGGAAGCCCCCGTCGGCGAAGGGGAGGTACGGCGTCGGCAGGTTGAGGCGCATCCAGCCACGTTCGCGCAGCCCTTCGAGCGTGATCGTCGCCATCCGTGGATCGGTCGTGTCGAGCGCCTGCCGCAGCATCGTCTCGTCGTCGTCGCGGAGGCACACCGCCTCGAGCCCCATCGCCGCCGCGAGCCGACGGAAGATCTCGGTGTTCGGGAGCGCGTCGCCGATCGGCGGGATCGCCGGCGTATTCAGCGTCACGTAGTGGTGCCCGTACGACCAGTGCAGGTCGAGGTGCTCGAGCTGCGTCGTCGCAGGGAGGACCCAGTCGGCGTAGTCCGCGGTGTCGGTGCGGAAGTGCTCAAGCACGACCGTGAACAGGTCCTCGCGTCGCAGTCCCTCGATCACGCGCAGATGGTCCGGCGCGATCGCGGCGGGATTCGAGTTGTACACCACGAGCGCACGCACCGGCGGGCCGCCGACCCCGGCATCGGGACGCGTGAGCGCGTCGCCGAGACGCGACATGTTGATCGTGCGCGTCCCGGTGGGGATCAGGTCGGGGCGCTGCACCGCGGCCTTGTTGAGCGCGAAGTTCCCGCTCGACGAGAGCTGCACGCCCCCACCCGCGCGCCGCCAATGTCCCGTGATCGCCGGCAGGCAGGCGATCGTGCGCACCGCCATCGCGCCGCCGGCGTGCCGCTGCAGCCCGTAGTTGATCCGGATGAAGGCGGCGCGCGCACGCCCGTATTGGCGCGCCAGTGAGACGATCCGTTCCGCGGGGATCCCCGTGATCGCCGCGACACGGGCCGGCGCGTACTCTGCCGCACGGGCGCGCAGCGCGTCGTCACCGAGCGTGTGGCGCGCGAGGTAGTCGTCGTCCTGCAACCCTTCGGCGAAGAGCACGTGCATCAGCCCGAGCGCGAGCGCCGCATCCGTGCCCGGACGAATCCCGATCCACTCGTCGCACTGCTCAGCCGTGCGCGTACGGATCGGATCGATGCAGAGCACCGGCGCGCCCTTCGCCCGTGCCTCGAGCACCTTCGGCCAGAGGTGCGGGTTCGAGGTGAGGGTGTTGGTGCCCCAGAGGATGATCAGGTCGCTCTCCGGTACGCCTTCGATGTCGGTGCCGATGCTCGCGCCCACCGTCATCCGCATCCCCATCATCCCCGCCGTCGCGCAGATGGTGCGATCGAGGAGCGACGCGCCGATCGCGTGGAAGAAGCGGCGGTCCATCGACTCACCCTGCAGGATCCCCATCGTCCCCGCGTACGAGTAGGGGAGAATCGCCTGTGGGCCGTCCGCCGAGTGGCGGATGGCGTTCAGTCGGTTCGCGATGTCAGTCAGTGCCTCGTCCCACGAGGCCTCGACGAACTCGCCGCTCCCCTTCGGACCGACACGCCGCAGCGGCCGGAGTACGCGCTCGGGATGATGCGTGCGCTCCGGGTAGCGGTTCACCTTGGTGCAGAGGAATCCTTGGGTGACCGGATGTGCGGGGTCCCCCTGCACGCGCGTCACGCGATCTCCTTCCACGGTGACGAGCATCGCGCAGGCATCGGGGCAGTCGTGCGGGCAGGCGCCGCGTACGACGCGGCGCGTCCCTTCCACCGGAATCGCCGGATCCGCGAGGCTCATGCCTGAATCATCGCCCGGGAGGGGGTTCGCGCCAACCCGCCAAATCGAATCACGACTGCCCCTATCGTATAAGTGATTGACTGACAGATACTTGGACAACCTGTCCAGCTGTGGTGACGGGGTGTGACGCGCGGGAGGGGGCGGTCGTCTGGAGGGTGGATGCCCTTCAAACCCTTGTCGGGGAACGAGTTGGGTGTCCCGGCGGTATTGACGGCTCAGCCCGGGATAAATAGGATTGATGCCGTGCGCAAGACGCGAATGTCTCGCGAGACGCCGCACCACACCACACCCCCGAGAGACCGCCCCATGAAGAAGATCGCCCTCGTTGCCTCGCTGTTCGTCTTCGCCGCCTGCGGCGCCAAGACCGAGGAGGCCGCTCCGGCCGCCGACACCACGACCGTTGCTCCGGCTGCGACCACCGATTCGGCCGCTCCGGTCGACTCGTCCGCTGCCGCTCCGGCCGCCGACAGCGCCAAGTAAGTCGCTGTTCTGTTGTGACAAGAGGCGCGCGACCTTCGGGTCGCGCGCCTCTTTCGTTTTCCCTGCCGAGCGATGCCTCCAGACGCCTCGCGCCTCAGTGCAGCGCCTCGACGACCGCGTGGATCTCGCCACTGGTGTCAATCACCCGGACCGCGTCACCGGGGAGCACCTCACGCCGAACCATCGCGATCGCGAGCGATCCCTCCGCGGTCGTGACGCTCGACCGCACCTCCCCGACCTCCGTCCCTGACGCGTCCCGCACCACGGCGCCGACCGCGAGCGGCGACGCCGCGCGCAGGCGTCGGAGCAGGCGATTCACGTGGCCGCGAAAATGGATGCGGGCCACGACCTCCTGCCCAGTGTAGCACCCCTTCGCGAAGGCGACCGCGCCGAGGGAGTCGAGCGCCGCCTCCTGCGCGATCGTCTCCTCGGTCATATCGATACCCCACGTCGGCACGCCGGCCAGCATCCGCTCCGCCTCGAGCGCCTCCGTGGAGGCGGGTGCCCACCCGGCGGCGGCGAGTGTCGCGGTGAGCGCCTCAATCGTCGCCGTCGGGCCAATGACCTCGAATCCCGGTGTGGCACAGTCGGCACTCCGCACGACGCGCACCGGCGCCTCATCGATGACGCCGCGGTGGGAGGTCATCGGGGTGAGCGCCTCCAGCGCCTCTGCGGTGCAGGTGAGCCGCGGTGCCAATGCCGCCGCCGCCTCCGCGCCGTGGACGCCGACCGCGAGCGACGCGGTCGACAGGTCGGTCACGGTCGCGAGTCGCGGGTTCACATACTTGCGAAGCATCGCCAGCAGGCCGGGCAGCGCCGCGCCATCGGTGTCGAGGAGGAAGCGGTCGTCGTCTCGCAGCACCCGGAGGAGCGCGATGACACGCCCCTTCGCGGTCAGCGCGGCGGCCCACTGGCCCGCGCCCTCGGCCAGTGTGCTCACGTCGTTCGTCAGCAGGCCGTTGAGCACGGCCGTCGCCTGCGGACCACGAACCTCGAGGCGGCCACGCGTCGGACGTGGTGCGAGGAATCGCGCCGTCACGGGCTCGCGGCGCCGGAGGCGAATGACCGGAGCCGCTCGGGCGTGAGGTCGGCGATCGAGTCGAGCCAGGCGTCCGCCTCGAGCGCCTCGTGTGCCGGGATCGGACCCACGCCGACGCAGCGGAGTCCGGCGGTCCGCGCCCCCCGGATCCCAACCACGTGATCCTCCACCGCGATGCCACGCAACCGCTGGCCCGGGAAGAGCTGCCCGACGCGGCCCATTGCCGCCTCCCACGGGGCGTGCGCGGGCTTGCTCGGTGACGCGTCCTCCAGCGCGATGACGGGCCGGAAGAGCGCCTCGAGTCCGGCGAGCGCGAGAAGGAACTCGACCTCTCGGCGGGCGGCGCGTGTCACGAGCGCGAGGCGGCAATGCGACGTGAGTCGCTCGAGCGTCGCCTTCGCGGTGGGATGCACGAGGATCCCCTTCCCGATGCGCGCCGCGAAGGCGCGCTCGGCACGCAGTCGCCCGAGTTCCACCGCCGTCTCGTCCTCGGTGGCGCCGAGGGCTCGGCGTGCACGGCGGACCGATTCCTCCACCGGGTGACCACGCGAGGCCGTCGCCGCCGCACCCGAGAGCGTCAGTCCCTCGGCTTCGAGCGCGCTCGCGAGCGCGGCGAGCCGCACCGTTTCGGTGTCGACGACCACCCCCTCGAGCTCCACGCAGACGACCGGGACGTCCATGCGCGAATCCTAATCGCGCCGGGTTCCCCGGGCGTAGTCGGCATCCAGCAGTTCCACCGGGTGGCGGGCCACCACCGGCGCGCCGGTGAGGATGAGTCCGCCGCCGATCTGCATTAGGCAGCCGGGGTTCCCCGTGGCTACCACCTCCGCGCCGCTCTCGGTGATGCGTCGCAGTTTCGGCGTGAGCACCCGCTCCGCCACCTCGGGCTGCGTGAGGTTGAAGATCCCGGCGGAGCCGCAGCACTGATCCGCGTCCGCGAGCGCGACCAATCGAATCCCGCCCGACGCGCGCAGCACCGCGAGCGGCGGATCGACGATGCGCTGGCCGTGCTGCAGGTGACAGGGTGCGTCATAGGCGACGCGGCGCGCGGGGACGATCGGTGCCGCGGGGACCGGGCCGGCCGCAACCAGCAACTCCGAGACGTCGCGCACGGTCGCCGAGAAGCGCACCGCGCGGGCCGCCCACGCGGGATCATCGGCGAGGAGGTGTGCGTACTCCTTGAGCATCGCCCCGCAGCCAGCGGAGTTCACCACCACCGCGGCCGCACCTCCCACCTCGAAGGCGGCGATGTTCGTCCGCGCCAGCGCGCGGGCCGTCTCAAGGTCCCCGGCGTGCGCGTGCAGCGCGCCGCAACAGACCTGGCCCGGCGTCGACCGCATCCGGTACCCATTCACGGTGAGGGTCCGTTCCGTGGCGCGGTTCACCGGGTGGAAGAGACCGTCCATCACGCACCCGGTGAGCAGCGTCGCATCGCCGCGCTGTCCGTCGCCGGTAGCGGTCCAGTCGGTCGCCGAGGGCCGCGCCGTGGAGGCGAGCATCGCGAAGGGCATCCCGAGTCGCGCGGGGAGCAGGCGGGCGAGCCACCCGGCGGCACCGCTCGCGCGCACGAGTCGCGCCGCGGCCAACGCGGGGCGCAGCGCCCACTCGCGAGCGAAGACACCGAGGATCAGCCGAGCCACGAGCGGGAGCGGACGGTGTGCCGTGAGCGTCGCGCGTGTCGCCTCGAGCAGCCGGCCGTAGGGCACGCCGCTCGGGCAGGCGGTCTCGCAGCCGCGGCAGCCGAGGCACTGGTCGAAGTGGCGTCCCACGTCCGGATCGTCCGGGCGGACCGTGCCGTCGAGCAGCGTCTGCATCAGCAGGAGCCGCCCGCGCGGGGAGTCGTTCTCGTCGTCGAGCGCGAGATAGGTCGGACAGGCGGGGAGACAGAAGCCGCAGTGGACGCAGGCGTCGAGGCCCGCACGCTCCTGCGCGAGCGGTGTGCCGGGGAGCGCGCAGGGGCGCGACACCGCATCCGTGGTCATGCAGGATCCCCGAGCAGGCCGGGATTCAGGATTCCGGACGGGTCAAATTGCGCGCGCACCCGATGCGCGAGCGGCGTCCACGCCCAGGCAAGCGCGCGTGAGGGAGGCGCGTCCAGGAGACGGACCCGATCCCAGACCTCCGTGGCGACGGGCTCGAGCGTCCCGCACCCGCGCAACGCCTCGCGCGCGCTCGCCACCGCCGCGCGGTTCCCACCAAGGCGCACGAGCCAGCCATCGCCGTCGAGCCCCTTCGATCCCCCCGCCGTGCGATGCACCGCGAGCGGGAGATGCGGCCCGCGCGCGAACGCCTGCAGGCGCGCGGCGTCGCCGTCGTTGATCCACCACGATTCATCGACGCTCGGTCGCGCACGGAGCCGGAGATGCAGCGTCGTGAGGATCGCCAGCGTCCCCCAGCTCCCGGTGAGGAGGCGGGTGAGGTCGAAGCCGGCGACGTTCTTCACGACCCGCCCGCCCGGAGCGATGTGCTGCGCGCGCCCGTCGACCGCCTCGAGCCCCAGGACGAGTTGGCGCGGACGTCCGAGCCGTTCAGCGAAGGGGCCGGCCGTCGCCGTCGCGATCGTCGCGCCCACCGTCCCAGCGTCATCGCCCCAAGCCAGGAGGGGGCACCACTGACCGTTCGCCCGCGTGGCCTCGTCGAGTTCCGCGAGGGTTGTGCCGGCGCCGCAGCTGAGCGTGAGGTCGCCCGGGGTGTAGTGCGAGATCCCACGGAGCCCGGTGCACCGCACCGTGCTCTCCGCGCGCACCGGATGCCCCGCCTCGGCCCAATGCTCGGCGCCGACGATGCGGAGCGGGCGCGTCGTCGCCAGCGCCTCGCGAACGACGTCGACCATCGCGTCGACGCTCACCGGGGTGACGGTCGGCGCGCCGCTCACGCGACGCCTCGTCGGGCCGCGGGCACGGCGTGCCATTCACGACAGGCGTGTACGGGCACGGCCTTCCCAGGATTCGCCCGACGCGCCGGGTCGAAGACGTCGCGTAGCCGACACATCGCGTCGAGTGTCGCGGGCGTGAAGAGCGCGTCCATATAGCCGAGCTTGTCGATGCCGACGCCGTGCTCCCCGGTGATCGATCCGCCGGCGGCGATGCATGCCGTCATGATCTCGGTCATCGCCGCGTGCACGCGCTCGGCCTCCGCCGGGTCATCGGTGTCGCACGGAATGTTCGGGTGCAGGTTGCCGTCACCGGCGTGGAAGACGTTGCAGACGCGCACGCCGTGGCGCGCCCCGATCCCCTCGATCGTCCGCAGGAGCTCGGCGAGACGGGTGCGCGGTACGACGGCGTCCTGCACCACGAGATGCGGGGCGATGCGCCCCATCGCACCGAAGGCCTTCTTGCGCCCCTGCCAGAGGCGCGCGCGGTCCGCCGCGTCGTGTGCCACGCGCACGCCGCGCGCGCCGGCGTCCCGCAGCAGCGCTGTGAGGTGCGTGACGTCCGCCTCGACGCCACCGGTGGCGCCATCCACCTCGACGAGGAGCACTGCTGCGGCATCCCGCGGATATCCGGCGGCGTAGACGCTCGACTCCACCGCACCGATCGTCGCGGCATCCATCAGTTCGAGTGCGGCCGGGACGATCCCCGCCGCGACGACCTGTGAGGTCGCGTCTGCGGCGGCATCGACCGACGTGAAGTCGGCGAGGAGGGTGACGATCCGCTCGGGATCGGGCGTGAGACGGACGGTGACGTCGACGACGACGCCGAAGCACCCCTCGCTCCCGACGAAGGCGCCGAGGAGGTCGTAGCCGCCGTCATCGCCGCGGTCGAGCGTGACGACCTCACCGTCGGGGAGCACGACGGTCGCCGCGACGACGTGGTCGAGCGTGACGCCGTACTTGAGGCAGTGCGGCCCGCCGGCGTTCTCGGCGACGTTGCCGCCGATGGTGCACGCCGCCTGCGACGACGGATCGGGCGCGTAGTGTAGGCCGTGCGCCGCCGCTGCGCGTGTCAGGGTCGCGTTCACGACACCGGGTTCCACCGTCGCGGTGCGCGCCACGGGGTCGAGCGCGAGGATGCGGCGCATCCGATGCAGGCCGACGAGGGTGATCCCGTCGGCGAGCGCGCCGCCGGAGAGTCCCGTGCCGGCACCGCGCGCGACGAACGGTGCGTTGTGGGCGGCGAGCACCCGGATCACGCCGATCAGTTCGTCGCGCGTGGCGGGGAAGACGGCGAGCGAGGGGAGGGCACGCAGCCCAGGCAGCGCGTCCGAGCGGTAGACCTGCAGGGTCGCGGGGCGCGTGAGCACGTGCGCGGGCCCTACGACGGCGTGGAGTGCGCTCATGAGCGCGGCCGTGGGCGCGTCAGCGACCGGGGGGAGCGGGGCGAGCGATGTCACGTGGGAGAACCTAGGCGAACGGGGCCCGGATTCGCATCCGGACCCCGTTCGTCGTCATGGCGCGAAGACCGGGCACGCCACGCTCAGTTGCACGGGCGGCTCAGGTGACCGCCCAGAACCCCGCGAGCGACCGCCCTTCGGGGCAGGTGCGGAGCTTCTCGAAGGCGCGCTCGCGGATCTGACGGATCCGCTCGCGCGTCACACCCATCAGCGCGCCGATGCGCTCGAGGGTCATCGCCTCGGCGCCCTCGTCGAGCCCGTAGTACAGGTTGAGGATCTTCCGCTCACGGGGCGTGAGATACTGCCGGAAGACCTTGTCGATGCACTCGCGCATCAGGTTCACGTCGGTCCGCTCCTCGATCTCCACGCCATCGGCGCCGGCGAAGCGCTCGCCGAGCGAGCTCGCCTCGCGATCGGAGCGGTCGACCGGGGCATCGAGCGACACTTCCGTCGACGACATCTGGCGCGCCGAACGCACCTGGTCGGGCGACTCCTCGAGCATCCGCCCGAGCTCCGCGTCGGTGGGATCACGGCGCAGCACCTGCGCCAGCACCATCTCGGCGCGCGAGAGGCGGATGAGCTGCGAGTTCTGGTTGAGCGGGATGCGGACCGAGCGCGTCTGCTCGGCGAGGGCCTTCAGCACGGCCTGGCGCACCCACCACACGGCGTACGAGATGAACTTCACACCCTGGTCGGGATCGAACTTCCGGACCGCCTTGAGCAGGCCCTCGTTGCCGATGGCCACGAGTTCGGAGAGGTCGAGGCCGTGCCCCTGGTACTTCTTCACGTAGCTGATCACGAACCGGAGGTTCGCGGTGACGAGGCGCTCGGCGGCCTCCTCGTCCCCCTTCTGCGCCAGGCGCGCCAGGCGCCGCTCCTCGGCGGCATCGGTGATCAGCGGGAGCTTCTGGATGTCGAGCAGGTACTGGTCGAACGCGGAGGACGGCGCGGAACGGAAATACGTCCGGGACCTCGACTCGCTGGCGGGCTGCATACCGACCCCAATGGACCGCGTGTAGGAGAAATCGGCGCCGGGAGGACGCCACTCGAACCGCTCTGCCGGGACGACGGACCTGACAGGTCGACCACCCTGTCAGACAACTCACCCTACAAGCGTCCGGGGAAATCGGTCAACACCCAAAAAGCGTGCCAAACCGACAGCGTCGCGCCGGCAACGCGCCATCTCGTTGCTGTGCAACGAGATGGAACTCCTCACATTTCTGTGAGGGCTCGGATGATGTCAGCGTCCGGGATTGGGATGACGAAGCCCGACGCGGCGCCGGCCATCGTGCCGAGGCGCTCCGGCAGGGCGTAGGCGACCCGGCCACCCGCCGTTTTCTTGTCCGCGTGGGTCGCCGCGACGATCGCGTCGGGACGCAGGGCGGAGGGGCGTCGCGTGGGGAGCCCGAGTGCGTCGACCGCGGCGGCGATCCGGTCGGCGACGCCGCCGCGCGTCACGCCGAGGTGTTCGCCGAGCCGCGCCTCCACAACCATCCCGATGGCGACGGCGGCACCATGCGGGATGGTGTAGTCGCTGCACCGCTCGAGCGCGTGACCGATGGTGTGGCCGAAGTTCAGAATCCGACGGCGGCCCCGGTCCTCGGGGTCCTCCTCCACGATCGCGGCCTTGATCTCCACCGAGCGCGCGATGAGCGCATCGGCGATGGCGGGCGGGAACGGCGTCTGATCGATCGCCGCGGGGAGATGCGTCACGAGCCACTCGAGGTGCGCCGCGTCGGCGACGATGCCGTGCTTCAGCGCCTCGGCGGCGCCGTGGCGCCGATCGGCGGGCGGGAGCGTGTCGAGCCAGCGCGGGTCGATCAGGACGAGGTCGGGATGGTGGAGCGCGCCAACGAGGTTCTTCCCGTGCGGGGTATCGACGCCTGTCTTTCCGCCGATGGCTGCATCGACCATCGCGAGCAGCGAGGTCGGGACGAGGACCGTGGGGACGCCGCGCGCGAAGGTCGCCGCGACGAAGCCCGCGAGGTCGGTCGTGACGCCGCCGCCCACCGCGACAATCACCGTGTCGCGTCCGAGCCCGGCGGCGTGGAGCGCATCGGTGACGGCGGCCCAGGTGGCGCGGGTCTTCGTCGCCTCGCCCGAGGGGATTGGACACCAGACTACATCCCTCGGCAGCCCCGAGCGGAGTGCCGTGCCGTGGAGGGCGTCGACGGTCGCGTCGATCACGACCGCGATGCGGTGCCGGGGCCAGTCCGTCGTGCAGCGGGACCCGAGCGCGGGGCCGAGGCCCGGCGCGACCTCCAGCCGCGCGCCGTGGAGCATGCGCGCGGTCGGCATCCTACCAGGTCACCTCGCCCGCACCGGCGCGGCGGTTCGCGACCCGAGCGAGCACGAAGAGGAGGTCGGAGAGGCGGTTCAGGTAGACGACGACGATTGGCGGGACCTCGGTCTCGTGCTGCAGGCGGATGACCGCCCGCTCGCTCCGACGGCAGACCGTGCGCGCCACGTGGAGGGCGGCGGCCTTCGGCGTGCCGCCGGGCAGGATGAACGCCTTCAGCGGCTCGAGCTCCTGTTCGCCGTCGTCGATCGCCTGCTCGAGCTGCGCGATGCGGGCGTCGGAGATGCGCGCCTTCTCGAGTTGCTCCCACATCTTCGCGGGGTCGGGGGTCGCGAGGAGCGCCCCGAGGGCGAAGAGGTCGCGCTGGACCGGGGCGAGCACCTCGTCGATCCGCGGCATCATCTCGATCGAGCGCGCGAGCCCGATCGTCGCGTTGAGTTCGTCGACCTCGCCGTACGCCTCGACACGCGGGTGGTCCTTCGCCACGCGGCCGCCGCCGAAGAGTCCCGTGTCGCCGTCGTCGCCGGTCTTCGTGTAGATCTTGAGCGTCATGCCCGGAATCTAACGGGCGGGGGGGTGGATGCCTGGCAGGAGGCTCACGGAGGCAGGCTCCTGCCGTTGCGGCGGCGAGACGGGGGCCTCCGGGAAGAGCTCGGCGAGGTGCGCCTGCAGCCGTTCCGGCGAGCCGGGGGCGCCGCGTGCGGCGGTCCAGGCGTCAAGGGACCGGCCGAGCGCGGCCGCACTCGGTCGGTCCTCCGGCTCCTTCGCGATTGCCGCCGCGATGATTCGTTGCATCCCCGGATCCAGTTCGGGGAGCCGGCTCAGCAGGTCCGGCGTGGGGGAGAGGACGACCTCGTCGATGGCGGCGAGGGTCTCATCCTCCTTGAAAAGCGACCGTAGCGCGAAGAGCTCGAAGAGGACGACCCCCATCGAGAAGACGTCGGAGCTCGGCGCGACGGAGCGGCCGAGGAGCTGCTCAGGGCTCATGTAGTGCTTCTTGCCGAGGAGCAGCGGCCGGTTCGCCGAGGGGTCGGCCATCGTGCGGGCCTTGGCGATCCCGAAGTCGGCGAGCTTCACCTGTCCGTCCCACGTGAGCATCACGTTTCCGGGCGAGACGTCGCGATGGACGATGTCGAGGTGCACGCCGCGCGCGTCACGGAAATGGTGCGCGAAGTCCAGCGCGCGGCAGATGCGGCTGGCGCAGTACGCCGCGACGTCCGGGGGGAGGGGGAGCCGTCGCGCGCGGTGGGTATTGATCAGGGTTCGGAGCGTCACCCCCTTGATCAGCTCCATCGCGATGAAGAGCCGGTCCACGCTCTCTCCGAGCTGGTAGATCTGCACGATGTTGCCATGCACGAGGTTGGCCGAGAGCTTCGCCTCGTCGACGAAGAGCTGGCGCCACTCCGGGTGGGCCGCGTAGCGCTCGTGGATGATTTTCACCGCCATCCGCTTCGTGAAGTCGGAGGGGCCCACTTGCTCCGCCTCATAGACCGTGGACATCCCGCCGCGAGCGAGTTGCCGGACGAGGCGGAATCGGGTCGGGGCGTCAAGGACGGGGAGGTCGGTCATCCGGAGGGGTGGGACGAAGGGGGAACCGCGGTTGCCCTCTATGGTCGTGACGGGCGAGATTTGCTCTATGCGCACGCACGAACCACGGGACATCACGATCATCGGCGGAGGCCCGGCGGGTCTCTTCGCCCTCTTTTACGCTGGCATGCGCGGGGCCACGGCGCAAATCGTCGACGCGCTACCGCAGCCCGGCGGCCAGCTCGCCGCGCTCTACCCCGAGAAGTTCATCTTCGACGTCGCCGGTTTTCCGCGGGTGCTCGCGAAGGACCTCGTCGCGAACCTCGTGGCGCAGGCGGGGCAGTTCGCGCAGCCGATCCACTGCGGGCAGCGGGTGGTCGCGCTCGAGGAGGCCGCCGACGGGGGGCTGGTCGTGGTGACCGAGACCGACCGCTTCCCGACGCGCGCGGTGATCATCGCCGCAGGAATCGGGGCCTTCGCCCCGCGCCGCCTCCCGCAGCCCTGCGCGGCGCCCTGGTACGGGCGCGGGATCGACGAGGCGGTGCTCGCGCCGACGCGCTACGCGGACCGGCACGTGGTGATCATCGGCGGCGGGGATTCCGCCTTCGACTGGGCGCATCAGCTGCAGGGGATCGCGGCCTCGGTGACGCTGGTGCACCGCAGCGACCGGTTCCGCGCGCACCAGGCGACCGTCGACGCGGTCCTCGCGGCGGCGGCGGAGGGGCGCGCGGCCGTGCACACCTTCCACGAGCTCGCCGACGTGGTGGCTGAGGGCGACCGGATGGTCGCGCTCGAACTGCGCGACATCAAGGCGAAGACGACGCGCCGCATCCCCTGCGACTTCGTCCTCCCGATGCTCGGCTTCGTGAGCGATATGGGGCCGATGGCGACGTGGGGGCTCCGGCTCGAGCAGGACGAGCTCGCCGTCGACCAGACGATGGGCACGGGGCGCGCGGGGGTCTGGGCCTGTGGCGACGTCACCACCTATCCCGGGAAGCTCAAGCTCATCGCGACGGGGTTCGCCGAGGCGAGCATGGCGGTGAACCAGGCGGTGCACTGGATGCACCCGGAGAAGAAGCTGAGCCCCGGGCATTCGTCGAACCTCGCGATCTTCGGACAGAAGGACGACTGACGTGCGGAGCCGCGTCGGCCGTCGCCTCGCGACCTTGGCCCTCTGTGTCGCGTCTGCGGCCGGGGCGCAGGAGACGCGGTGCGAGCGCGGCGACGTGGAGGTGCGCGCGCTGAGCTTCGGCGGGAATGCGGCGTTCAGCGACGCGGAGCTCGCGGCCGGCATCGTGACGACGCCGTCGTCGTGGGCGCGCCGGACCTTCCGTGTGGTGGGGCTCAAGCACTGTCTCGACGCGGACGAGTTCCCGCTCGATCTGCTACGCCTCACCATCTGGTATCGGAACCACGGGTTCGTCGATGCAACGGTCGACACGGTGGTGACGCGCCCGGAGCCGGGCGTCGTGCAGGTGCGCTTCCAAATCGTCGAGGGGGAGCCGGTCCTCGTCGACACCGTGCAGGTCACCGGCCTCGATGGGGTGCCGGAGGCGGGGCAGATCCGGGACGGCCTCCCGGCGCGCGTCGGCGGCCGCTTTGACCGCTATGCGAACCGGGCGACCCGGGACTCCATCACGCGACGCTTGCGCAACAACGGCTACCCCGAGGCGGAGACCTTCCTCGGCTATGACACCCGGACGTTGGAGCGGCGCGCGACGGTGCGCTTCACCGTCGTCCCCGGGCCCCGTCGGCGCATCGGCGCGTTGCGGATCGCGCGGACGGGGAGTGGGGGGGGCGCACCCGAGGTCCCGGAGGCCGCGGTCCGTCGCCTCTCCGGCCTCTCGACAGGGGATCTCTATCGCGAGCGTCTGCTCGAGCGCGCCAAGCGGACGCTGTACCAGAGCGAAGCCTTCGCGCAGGTGGAGGTGCAGCCCGGCGAGGCGGGGGCGGACTCGCTCCTGCCGATTGACATCGCGCTCACGGAGGGGTTCCTCCGCTCGGCGCGCTTCGGCGGCGGCTGGGGGACGCTCGACTGCTTCCGCACCACCGGCGAGCTCACCGACTACAACCTGTTCCAGTCGGCGACGCGCCTCGAACTCCGCGGCCGCGTCTCGAAGATCGGTGTCGGCGCGCCGTTGGACGGGGCCGAGTCGCTGTGCAGCGGGATCGCGCGGAGCGATCCGTACAGCGATGTCCTGAACTATTACGTGAGCGCTACGGTGAGCCAGCCGTCGGTGCTGCGCACGAGCTTCGTCCCGACGCTCTCCCTCTACTCGGAGCGCCGGTCGGAGTTTCAGGCCTTCCTGCGGACTGCGCCCATCGGCGCGAGCCTCGCGCTGGCGCGCGCGCTCCCGCGCCGGACCCACAGCCTCGGGTACAGCATCGAGCTCGGGCGCACCGAGGCGCAGCCGGCCCTCTTCTGCGCGGTCTTCAACGCCTGCGTCGCCGACGACCGCGAAGCGCTGCAGCGGCTGCAGCGCCTCGCGGTGTTCAGTGCGGCCACCAGCTACGAGCGCACCGACGACCCTGCCGATCCGACCCGCGGCCTCGTCGGGCGCCTCGAGGCACGGCACGCGTCGAAGGCCACCGGCTCGGACCTCGCCCTCCAGTTCACGCGGCTCTCCCTCGACGGCTCCACCTACGTGCGGGTGGCCGAGGAGGCCGTGCTCGCGCTGCGCGTGCGTCTGGGCGGGGTGCTGGGCCCGACGCTCGCCTTCGATGAGACGGAGCGCTTCGTCCCCGCACAGGAGCGACTCTTCGCCGGCGGGCCGACCACGGTGCGCGGGTTCCGGCAGAATGAACTCGGCCCCGCCGTCTACATCCCCGAGGCCTTCGACACCCTCACCACGGCAGGGGCGCGGACCAGTACCTTCGCCGTCGGCGACACGGTCTACTTCCAGGCCGCCGACTCGACGACGCGCCGCGCGGTGCCGACCGGCGGGAACATGATGGTCGTCGGGAATCTCGAGCTCCGTCTGCAGAGCCCCTTCCTCCCCGAGCTGCTGCGCTGGACCGTCTTCGCCGACGCGGGGCGGGTCTGGAACCGCGGGGCCGGCGTGGCACGACTGCGCTTCTCCGCCTTGCGTGTGACGCCGGGCCTCGGCGTGCGGATTCGGACCCCGATCGGGTACCTGCGCGCCGACCTCGCGTACAACCCCTACGACCCCGTCGAGGGGGCCGCGTATTTCGACGCGCCGCTCACCGAGGGCGGGGCGCTCTTCTGCGTGAGCCCCGGCAACACCCTCGCGGTCACCAAGCGCGATCTCGGGGGCGGCCGCGTGGTCGTCGAGCAGGCGACCGGGGCGTGTCCCGTCTCGCTGCGTCCGCCGCGCGCCGCTCGCTTCCTGCGGCGGTTCACGCCGACCTTCGCCATCGGGCAGGCGTTCTGATGGACCGACGCCGCCTCGCCGTCCTCCTCGTCAGCGCCCTCCTGATGCTCGGCATCAGCGCGGGGGTCGTCGGCGGGTTCGCCGCGGCGACGCAGAGCGCCGGCGGGCGCGAATGGATCCGCGCGCTCGTCGAGCGGCAGCTCGCGCGCGCGGTGCGCGGGCGCGTGCATCTCGGGACGTTGCGCGGGTCGTTCATCGCCGACCTCACCCTCGACTCGCTCGAGCTGCGCGGGCCGGATGATGCGCTCCTGCTCGCCTCGGGACCTGTCGCGGTGACCTTCGATCCGCGCGACCTGATGGACGGCCGCCTCATGATTCGCACTGCGGACGTCGTGCGACCGCAGGTCCACCTGCGGCAGGGGCCTGACGGCCGCTGGAACGTCGCGGAGCTCTTCCCGCCGGCGCCCGGGCCGAAGAAAGCGCGGAGCCGCACCGCCTTCGGCAGCATCTTCCTGCTCGAGCGGGTGGCCGTCCGCGACGGTGTCGTCGATGTCACGATGCCGTGGAGCCCCCCCGATTCGTTGCGCGGCGCGCGACGCGACAGCGCCATCGCGGTGGCGCTCGCCGACCCTGCGCCTGAGACGCGGCGTACGCCAACGGGCCTCGCCCGTACCTGGCGTTGGACGGGGATGCAACTCGACCTGCCGCGCCTGCGGCTCGCGTACCCCGATTCGGCCGGGCTCCTCGTCGACGTTGCCCACGCGGCGATGAGCGAGAATGATCCCCCCTTCACGCTCCGCGACCTCACGGGGCAGCTGCGTGTCCTCGGGGACTCGCTCTTCCTCGACTTCCCGACGATGCGGCTCGCCGAATCGGTCGGTCGGGCCGGTGGTCGGATCTGGTGGGGCGGCGACCTCCCCGCCCGCATCCGCATCCGCGTCGACGGCGATTCGATCTCGCTCGCGGACCTCGCCTGGATCTCGCCGTCGCTCCCGGAGCGCGGCGGGGGATCGATGGTCCTCGACATCCGGGACGTCCCGTCGATCCGCGGTGGGCTGCAGTTCGCGCTCTCCGACCTCGACGTGCGCACCTTCGGGTCGCGGCTGCTCGGCCAGATGACGTTCGTCGTCGGTGGCCCGGTCCTCGTGATACGCGATGTCGACGTGCAGGCGGCGCCGGTGGACGTCGCGCTCCTGGAGCGCGTCGGCGGGCCGCTCCCGTATCCCTTCGCAGGGGCGCTCACCGGGCGACTCCGCGGGCCCGGCGGCCCACTCAACCAATTCCGAGTGGCGGACGCGGCCCTCGTCTATCGCGACGCGAACGTCCCGGGCGCGCGCACCCGGGCGAGCGGGCGGGGCACCCTCGACCTGCTGCAGCCCGCCGTGACCGCGTTCGACGCGTTCCAGCTCCGCCTCGACACGCTCGACCTGCGCACGTTGCAGGCCGCCAATCCGGCGATGCCCGCGCTCCGTGGCGTGCTCGCGGGGACCGTGCGGCTCGACGGGCCGTGGAACGACGTGCGCTTCCGCGACCTCGACCTCACGCACCGTGACAGCGTCTTCGCGCCCTCGCAGTTCCGCGGGTCGGGGCGCGTCACCATCGGTGATGTCATTCACTACGACCTCGATCTCCTCGCGCTGCCACTGGCGATGAGCACGATGGCGCAGTCCTTCCCCGCGATCCCGCTGCGTGGCGACCACGCGGGGCCGATCCGCGTGCGCGGGACGACCGATTCCCTCACCCTCGTCGCCGACCTCTCGGGCGCGCACGGGCGCGTCGAGGTCGATCTGCAGCTCGATAGCGAGGCGCCGGGATATCGCGTCGTCGGACGAGCCGCCGTCGCGGGGTTCGACCCGCGGGGTGCGCTCGGGGACTCGACGCTCCCGCGCGGCGACCTGAATGCCCGCGTCGAAGCGGCAGTCACCGGCGACTCCCTCGCGAACCTCGAGGGGGCGCTCGGCCTCTTCGTCGACCGCTCGACCGTCGAAGGGGTCCGCGTCTTCGACGGCGTGGGCCGGATCCGGTTCGCCGACGGCCGCGCGCACGTCGATTCGCTCCATCTGGAGACCACCGCCGTCGAGCTCAACGGGGTGGGCGCGCTCGGGCTCCATCCGGGGCGCCGCGAGACGCTCGCGCTCCGTGCCCGCGTCGATTCGCTCGGTGGGGTCCGTCGGCTCCTCGGCCTCGGCATCGCCGATACCCTCGCGGGGAGTCTCCGGATCGACGGAAGCGCGGCCGGCTGGGTGCGGGACTTCGCATTCGATGGGCGGCTTGACGGTACGGGGTTGCTCCTCGGCGGCAACGATGCGCGGGTGGTGGACGGGACCGTGGCGCTCGCGGGGCTCCCCGCGGCCCCGCGTGGCGTCCTCTCCCTCGGCGCCGACACCGTACGTGCCGCGGGCTTCGGGTTCACACGCGTCTTCGCGCGCGCCGCCATCACCGACGGCGCGCGCGGGGCGGTCGAGCTCCAGCTCGCCGGGGCGAGCGGGACACTCGCCCGGGCGCGCGCCCGATACGTGTTCGGGGCGGACACCACCACCCTCCTCGTCGACTCCCTCGTGATCGCGACGGGACTCCAGCGGTGGGCCCTCGCCGGCCCTGGGCGTTTCACGAGCTACGTGGGGGGCTTCGCGAGCGACGCGTTCGAGCTGCGCGGCGCGACCGGGGCGGCGATCCGGGTGAGCGGGGCGGTGCCGCGTGACGGCGGCGCGGACCTCGCGCTCCGGGCCATCGCGCTCCCCGTCGCCGACGTCGCCGAGCTGCTGCAGGTGACGGGGACGCAGACGGGACGCATCGACCTCGACGCGCGCGTGACGGGGACGCGGCTTCGGCCGCGTCTCGAGGGTCGCGCGACGCTGACAGACGCGCTCGTGAAGGGTGTGCGCGTCGATTCCCTGACCGTCGGTGCGCTCGCGGAGGCCGATGCGCTGCGCGTGACCGCGAGCCTCGGGAGCACGCGCACCCCGGCGCTCGCCGTCGACGGGCGGATCCCGATGGTGGTGACCCTCGCGGGCGACGGCCTGCGCCCCGCGCCCGACGCCCCGCTTCAGGTGACGGTCCGCTCAGACAGCGTCAGCCTGCGGCTCTTCGACCTCTACACCGCCGCCTCCGTCGGCGACGCCGGGAGCTTCGCGCTCAACCTCGACGTCGGCGGGACCTGGGCGAAGCCGCGCGTGAACGGCGGGCTCGTGGTCCGTAACGGCAATCTCCAGGTCGCGCCGCTCGGCGACGTGCGGTGGCGGGACCTCAACGCCGACATCGGGCTCGTCGGGGACAGTATCGCGATCCGGCGGTTCGCGGCGACCTCACGCACGGAGAACCGCACCGGGCGCGCCGCCATCGCGGGGTGGGTCTCGCTCGCGGACCGCGCGAACCCGCGCTTCGACGTCGCCGTGCGCGCCAACACCTTTCACGTCTACAACGTGCGCGATGTGGCGGACATCGACCTCTCGGACAGCCTGCGGATCGCGGGGTCGCTGAAGGCCGCGACCCTCAGCGGCGCGCTCACCGCCGACCGCGCGATCATCAGCATCCCCGAGGTCGCCACCAAGAGCGTGATCTCGCTCGAGGAGTTCGATCGCTTCGGCATCGTCGACACGGCGGCGCTCGTCGCGCAGCGCCTCCTCCCCGGCTCCTCGTCGCAGTTCGTCGACAACCTGACCGTGCGCAACGTCCCCGTGCGGATGGGGCGCGACGTCTGGCTGCGCTCCGAGGAAGCGAACGTGAACCTCGGCGGCGCCGTCTCGATCACCCGCAGCCGACAGGGTCGTGGCCGCGACGCGGCGGCGCAGCTCGCGCTCACCGGGACGCTGCAGACGGTGCGCGGCACCTATCGCCTGAACCTCGGTCCCGTGCAGCGCACCTTCGAGGTGGAGCGCGGCGAGATCTCGTTCTTCGGCGAGCCCGACCTCAATCCGACCATCGACATCGCCGCGCTCCACACGGTGCGGCAGTACAGCAAGCAGGGTGCGCAGCCCGATGTCCGGGTGCGCGTGAACATCGGCGGGACGCTGCTCGCGCCGAGTGCGACGCTCTCCACCCCCGACTCGGCACGCGTCAAGAATGCGGACCTGATCAGCTACCTCGTCACCGGCGGCCCGAGCTTTGAGATCGCCGCGCAGAGCTCGGACTACTACGCCTCGACAGCGGCGCGGGTGCTCCTCTCGTCGCTCGGTAGCTGGGCGGGTGGGAAGGCCGCGGGTGGCCTCTGCGATGATGCCGTCCTCTCGACGTCCGGCGCCGATCAGTCGCAGCGCGGGCTCGCGAACCTGGGCTCCAGCATCCTCGAGGGGGTTCGCTTCAACTGCGCCAAGCAGGTCGGGGCCAAGGCCTTCGTGCGTCTCGACGCCGGCCTCTGCCAGGTGAGCCAGTTCGTCTCCGGCAGCGGCGGAGGGTCGGCGTCGGCCCTCGCGAATTCGATCGGCGTGAAGCTTGATTATCTGATGCGGCCGACGCTCACGGTCTCCGCGGGTGTGGAGCCCCCGACCAGCGCCGTCCTCTGCTCGCAGAACGTGAACGCTCGCGGCTTCGTCCCGACGCCGCAGCAGTTTGGCTTCGACCTCTTCCGTGCCTGGCGGTTCTAATCCTGTGGCCCCTTCCACGCCTCTCCTCATCGTCGACGACGAAATCGACTTCGCCGACGCCCTCGCCGTCTTCCTGCGGCACGAGGGCTATGCGGTCGCCACAGCGTACACCTTGGCGGACGCCCGCGCGGCGATTCGCACCCAGACGCCGCAGCTCGTCGTCCTCGACGTCCGTCTCCCCGACGGGAGCGGGCTCGACCTCCTTGCGGAGCTCCGTCTGCCTCGGCCCGCGGTCATCGTCCTCACGGGGTTCGGCGACGTCCCGCTTGCGGTCGACGCGATGCAGCGCGGCGCGATCGACTTCCTGACCAAGCCGGTCGAACTTCCGGTCCTCTCGACCGCGGTGCGGCGCGCGCTCGAGCGCGTGGCCGCGCGGACCTCCGGTCCGGCATCACTCGACGCGGTCGAGCGCGCGCACATCGCCGATGTCTTGCACGCGCACCGTGGGAACCGGACCCATGCCGCGCGCGCGCTCGGCATCTCGCGGGCCACGCTCATCACGAAGATCCGCGACTACGGCCTCGGGGCACGCAATGACGCTTCCTGACCACCTCCCCTGCGCGGCCTGCGGCGCGTCCGAACGCGCCGCGGAGGGTGCGCCGTGCGCCGGGTGCGAGGGTTTCCTCTGCGCCCTCTGTACCCTGCGGGGCGTGAGCGCCTGTGCGGCCTGCGAGGCGGCGGCATCCGCGCCGCCCGCGACGTCGTGACCCTCTCGCTCGCGCGCTTCGGCCTCGCGGTCGGGCACGCCACCGACGCGGCGGGCGGGACGGGATGCACCGTGGTGCGGGGCGTCGACGCGCCGCTGCGCGGCGCCGCTGCGGTCATCGGACGGGCGACGGGCTCACGGGAGTTGGCGCTCCTCGAGCCGGGCCATCTCGTCGAGCGCGTCGATGCGATCCTTCTCGCCGGCGGCTCCGCGTACGGTCTCGATGCCGCGGCCGGCGTGATGCAGTGGATGGAGGAGCGGGGCCGCGGCTTCCCCGTGGGACCCGGCGTCGTCCCGATCGTCCCCGCCGCGGTGCTGTTCGACCTCGCGCCCTGCGGGCGGTTCGACGCCCGCCCGACACCGGCGATGGCCTACGCGGCTTGCGCGTCGGCCACCGTTGACGGCATCGCGGAAGGGTCGGTGGGCGCCGGCACCGGTCTCACGGTGGGGAAGTGTCTCGGACCTGCGGGCGCGATGAAGGGCGGGGTCGGCGTCGCTGTGGCCGAGGGTGCGGGATGCGCCGCGGCCGCCATCGTCGCGGTCAACGCGTTCGGCGATGTCCGAGACGCCGCCGGCGCCATTGCTGCCGGGGCGCGCGGGTCGGACGGGCGGTTCGTCGATACCGCGTCTCACCTCGCCCGTCAGGGCACCCCGCCGGCCTTCAGCGCGGCGGCGCCCAACACGACGCTCGCCGTCGTCGCCGTGGACGTCGCCCTCTCGCGGATCGCGCTCCAGGGGGTCGCCCGGGCCGCGACCGCGGCGTACCATCGCCGCATCACCCCGGCCGGCTCCCGTGTCGACGGGGACATCGTCTTCGCGCTCGCGCCGATGGAGGGTCCCGCCGCGGATGCGGGGCAGGCGGAGATGCTCGCCGTCGAGGCGTTGGAGCTGGCGATCGAGCGGGCGGTGCGTCTGGCCCGCGGGCGTGACGGCGTGCCCGGCCTCGCCGACTAGGAGACGAGCCCGCCCATCGGCGGGAGGGTCGGCGCGCCGGCGCGCACGTGCAGCGGCAGCTCGGCGTGCAGCGTCCCGTCCAGCACCACGGTCAGTCGATGCGTCCCGCCGTCGCGGACGGGGAGATCGATCGCGGCGATCACCGGCACGTCGAGTTCGACCGCACCGGGCGGTGGTGGCCCGACCTCCAGCTCCCCCGTCGACGACCAGAGCTCCTCGCCGTCGGGCCCGACCCAGGCGAAGCCGAGCGTGTGCCGCCCAGCGTCCTCGGCGTGGGCCTTGAGACGGACCACGAGCGTCGCGCGGGGATGCACGGCCGGGAGGGACGCGACCTGCAGGGCATCGAACACCCCGAGGATGTTGAGCTTCCCTTCCTGCGAGAGGTTCGCGGCGTCCGCGAAGAGGGCGAAGGAGACGTGCATCGCCCAAAGATAGGGGGCGCACGTCGGCGTCGTTAGAATTGAGGGATGCCCACCGCCACGCCCGCCGCGCCGCCACGCGCGACCCGACGCAGCACCGAGGCGGGTCTCGTCGCGATGGCGGTGATCTGGGGCGTGAACTTCTCGGTCGTGAAGTACGGGACGCAGGTGATGGCGCCGCTCGCCTTCAACGTCCTGCGGATGGGGCTCGGCTGCGTCGTCCTCCTCGCGCTCGCCCAGTGGCGGCCCGGGCCGCGCCCCTCGGTCCGCGACCGCTGGCACCTGATGGGGCTCGGCGTCCTCGGGCACTGCATCTACCAAGTGCTCTTCATCACCGGGCTCGCGCGCACGCGGGCCGGCACCGCCGCCCTCGTCGTCGCCGCGAGTCCCGCGGCCGTGGCGATCGTCGCCCGCGCCTTCGGCCACGAGCGCCTCACCTCCCGCGCGGTGCTCGGGATCGTGGCGTCGATCGCCGGCGTCGGCCTCGTCCTCGGGGGGAGCCTGCGGGTGGACGGCACGAGCCATCTCGTCGGTGATCTCCTCATCCTCGCCGCCGTCTGCTGCTGGGCGTTCTACACGAGCGGGCTGATGCCGCTCACCAAGCGGGTGGAGTCGGTGCAGGTAGCGGCGTGGACCCTCGTCGGTGGCGTGGTGCCGCTCACCGTCCTTGCCCTCCCTTCGCTCTGGGCCACCGACTGGGCCGCGGTCAGCTGGCTGACCTGGGGCTCGGTGGTCTATGCCGGCGTCCTCGCGATGGTCATCGCGTACCTCTTCTGGTATCGTGGCGTCCACGAGATCGGACCGACGCGCACCGCGATGTACTCGAACCTGCAGCCGATCGTCGCGGTGCTCGTCGCGTGGGTCGCGCTCGGTGAGATCCCGACCGTCGCCCAGGGCCTCGGCGCCGCGACCGTGATCGGCGGCCTCTATCTCTCGCGCACGTGACGACCGTCGTCCTCTTCGACATCGACGGCACGCTCCTCTCGAGCGACGGCGCGGGGCGCACGGCGATGGAGGCGGCGCTGCACGCCGTCTTTGGCATGCGCGGGCCCACCGGCTATCGCTACGACGGGAAGACCGATCCCCTCATCGTGCGGGAGTCGATGCGGCACGCAGGGCTCGACGACGCGACGATTGAGGCGGGGATGGCGGAGGTAATTGCGCGCTACCTCGAGGGGCTCTCGGTAGCGCTGCAGGACCCGGCACGCCTCGCGCGCGCCCTCCCCGGCGTCCCCGCATTGGTTGAGGCGGTGCACGCGGCCGACGACCTGATGCTCGGGCTCCTCACAGGGAACGTCGTCGAGGGGGCGACGCGCAAGCTCGAGGCGGTGGGGCTCGCGCCCGCGCAGTTCGTGGTGGGTGCCTTCGGCTCCGACCACGAGCATCGCCCCGCGCTCGCCCCCGTCGCGCAGGCCCGCGCCGAGGCCCGGCTCGGGCGGTCGATTCCCGGGGAGCGCTTCGTCATCATCGGCGATACTCCCGCGGACCTCACCTGCGGCCGCGGCATCGGCGCGCGCGCCATCGGTGTCGCGACCGGCGGCTATCGCCGCGCGGAGCTCGAGGGGTATGAGGCCTTCGCGCTCGTGGATGATCTCGCCGACACCGGGGCGATGCTGGAGTTGATCCGTGGCGCGTGAGGTGGAGCTGAAGGCCATCGTCCCCGACCTCACGCTGGCGGTGGCGCGCGTCCTCGAGGCGGGCGGCGCACCCGGCTTCGCCGGCCGCCTCGAGGACCGGCGGTATGACACCCCCGACCGCGCGCTCGCCCTCCGCGACCACGTGCTCCGGCTCCGCGTCTATCGCGGCGATGTGCCCGACGGTCGCCTCGACTGGAAGGGGCCGACCACCTACGTCGACGGCTACAAGGTCCGCGAGGAGCACTCCGTCACCGTCGGCGATCCGGACGAGCTCGCGACGATGCTCGAGCGGCTCGGGTACGTGGTGACGCGCGAGATTGACCGCGAGATCCGGCAGTTCACGGTGCACGGGGCCGTCGTGCGCTTCGAGCGCTATCCGCGGCTCGACGACCTCGTCGAGGTCGAGGGGGAGCCGGCGGCGATCGAGGCGGCGATCCTCGTGCTGGCACTGCCACGCGAGACGTTCACCACCGGGCGGCTCCCGGATTTTGTGCGAGACTACGAGGCCCGCACCGGGCAGCGCGCCGCGCTCTGCGACCGTGAGCTCGACGGCGACTACCGCTACTCGGCGACTGATGCCTGAGGGCGTGGCGGAGCGCCGGTGATCCTCGGGCTCGGGATCGATCTCGTGGAGGTCGCACGGGTGGAATCTCTCGTGTCGCGGTACCCCGCGCGGGCCGCGGCGCGCCTCTTCACGGAGGGCGAGTGGACCTACGCGTCGACGAAGGCGCGGCCGGCGCTGCATCTCGCGGCGCGATTCGCGGCGAAGGAGGCGGCCTTCAAGGCGCTCGCCGGGAGCGATGCAGCCCGGGCGATCGGCTGGCGTGAGATTGAGGTCGTGCGCGCAGCCGACGGCGCACCGGCGCTCCGGCTGCACGGACGGGCTGAGTCGCGCGCGCGCGTCCTCGGCGTCCGCACCATCCATCTGAGCCTCACGCACACGGCCGACACGGCGGCCGCGGTGGTCATCCTCGAGTCGTAGCGGCCGCAGTCGGCGCGCTCGGGGATGAGCGGCGCCACATCCAGAACGCCCCCGCGACGACGAACACCATCGCGATTGTCTGGGCGACGGTGAACGGCCCGACGAAGCGATCGTCCTTCGCGCGGAGGAACTCGACGAGGAAGCGCTCGATCCCCTGGAGCACGCAGTAGACGCCGAAGAGCCACCCGGCGGCGTGCCGGTGGTCCTTGAGTCGCCAGAGGATCGCGAACATCACCAGCCCCATCGCCGTCTCGTAGAGCTGCGTCGGGTGCACCGCGAGCACGGCGTCCGGCGGCAGGTCCGCGTAGCCCGTGAGACCGAACTGTTGGACGAGGTTCGCGACCGTGCTCGGCGGCGCGCCCTGGGGGAACGTCACCGCGAGGAACCCGTTCCACGGACGGCCGTAGTCGTCGCCAACCGCCCAGCACCCGGTGCGCCCGACGGCGTACGCCGCGGCGAGCGCCGGCGCGCAGGCATCTGAGATCTCGGTGAACAACCGCCCCTTATGCCGGATGACCAGGACGCTCGCGACGATCCCGCCGATGAGCCCGCCCCAGAAGACGAACCCCGCGCGGCTGAACACCGCGCCCGGGTCGCCGGTGAGGATCGCATAGTAGAGCTTCGCCCCGACGAGCCCGCCGATGACGGCGCCCACCGTGACATCCCCCATCACCTCACCGTCCTGGCCGCGACGCTCGAGCACGGCGGTCGCGACGATCTGCCCGATCACGAAGGCGAGGAGCATCCCCAGGCCGAAACCGGTGATCTCGAGGGGCCCGAGCTGGTAGGCGAACGGGAGATGGGTCGTGGCGGCCATGGGCGGAAGCTAGCGGCGGCGCGCCGTGGCGTCGACGAGCCCCGGCATCGGTGCGGCGGCGTGCGCGGTGAGGGTCGCATCGTCCCGCTCCCCGCGGCTGAGGCGGAAGAGGGCGGCGGCGCCGATCATCGCGGCGTTGTCGGTCGCGAGGCGCGGCGACGGGGCGAAGACACTGATCCCCCGTGGTCCGGCCGCCGCCGTCATCGCGGCCACGAGGGTGCGATTGCACGCCACGCCTCCCCCGAGCACGATGCGGCGCCGGCCGTGCAGGGACGCCGCCCTGAGCGTCTTGGCGACGAGCGTATCCACGAGCGCGTCCTGGAAGCCGCGCGCGAGGTCTGGGCGGTCCCGCTCGAGATGGTCACTCGCGCGTACCGCGAGGAGCACGGCGGTCTTGAGGCCGCTGAAGGAGACGTCGAGGTAGTCGGGGTCCGTCGGCTGCTGCCCGCCGTGGAGCATCGGGCGCGAGAAGCGGAAGCGACCGGGGTCGCCTGAGGCGGCGAGCGCCTCGAGGTGCCGGCCACCGGGATAGGGGAGGCCGAGGAGCTTGGCGACCTTGTCGAACGCCTCGCCCGCGGCATCGTCGCGCGTCGCACCGAGGAGGCGGTACTCGCCCCAGGCCGCCACGTCGATGAGCATCGTATGCCCGCCGGAGACGAGGAGCGCGGTGAAGGGGGGCGTCGCCTCCGGATGGTCGAGCGCGGTGGCGAAGAGATGTCCCTCCATATGGTGCACGCCGAGCAGCGGGATCCCGCGTGCTGCGGCGAGCGCCTTCGCATAGCTCACCCCCACGAGCAGTGCGCCGACGAGACCAGGCGCGTGCGTCACCGCGATCGCGTCGATGTCCTCGAGGGTGCGTCCCGCGTCGGCCAGCGCGCGTCGGGAGACGGGGACGACGGCGGCGAGATGTTCGCGGGAGGCGATCTCGGGGACCACACCGCCGAAGATCCGATGCACGTCCTGCGAGAGGATCACGAGGGACTCGAGCACGGGGGCGTCCGGCGGGCCGTGCAGCACGGCCGCGGAGGTCTCGTCGCAGGAGCTCTCGAGCGCGAGGACGCGCATCAGCGGCCGCTCACGGGTCGCTCAGGGGCGCGGTTCGGCGAGGAGCCGCTCGAGCTGCGCGACGTTCGCCTCGCTGTCCCACGCTTCCGCGCCGATGCTGCGGCGGCGGATGGTGCCATCGCGCCCGATGAGGAAGGTCTCGGGCACCCCAGTGGTCTGGTACGTCCGCTCGATCGCTTTTGTCGGATCGTGGAGCAGATCGAAGGTGAGCCCGAGCTCCTGGGCGAAGCGGCGGATCGCGCCCGCCTGGCCGGGATCGTCGACGCTCACGGCGACGATCCGCAGGCCCTTCGGGCCGAGGCGCTCCTGCAGTCGCTGCATCGACGGCATCTCGATGCGGCAGGGACCGCACCAGGTCGCCCAGATGTTGAGGAGCACGACCTCGCCGGTGTAGTCGTCGATCCCCTTCACCTCGCGGAGGGGAGATGAGGGCGCTGCGATGGTCGCGGCACCCGCCGTGTCACCTGTCGGCGTGTCCGACGCGGGTGCCTCTGTCGATCCCGTGGCGGACGCGTCCACCGGCAGCGCGGCGAAGTCCGGGGCGTCGGCACCGATCTTCAACGGGAAGAGCTCGTCTCCCAGCCGCACGGTGACGGCCCAGAGGCCGACGCCGAGCGCGACGGAGACGCCGATGACGAGGGCCCACTGCCGCCGTTCGGTCACGCCTGCTCCGCACAGCGCGCGCGGAGCGCCGCGACCTCCGCCGTGGGGTCGGCAGCGGAGAAGATCGCATTTCCGGCGACGAAGGTGTCGGCGCCGGCGCGCCAGCAGGCGGCGATCGTCTCGCGCGAGATCCCGCCGTCGACCTCCAGCACCGCGCGACTCCCCGTCGCGTCGAGGAGCTGCCGCGCGCGCGCGACCTTGTCCACCGAGGCCGGGATGAAGCGCTGCCCGCCGAACCCGGGGTTCACGCTCATGATGAGCAGCAGGTCGAGGTCGGCCGCGACCTCGCGCACCGTCTCGAGCGGCGTCGACGGGTTGAGCGTCGCGCCGGCCTTCACGCCGAGCTCCTTGATCCGCATCAGCTGGCGATGAAGGTGTGGCGCCGCCTCGACGTGAATCGTGATCGTGTCGGCGCCGGCCTGCGCGAAGGCGTCGAAATACTTCTCCGGCTCGACAACCATCAGGTGGCAGTCGAGCGGGAGGCGAGTGAGCCGCTTGCAGGTCTCGATGACCTTCGCCCCGAAGGTGAGGTTCGGCACGAAGACGCCGTCCATCACGTCGACGTGCAGCCAGTCGGCGCCGGCGGCCTCGAGCATCGCGAGGTCCTCGGCCAGGCGGCCGAAGTCGGCGGAGAGGAGGGACGGGGCGATACGGACGGTGGCAGCAGGCATCTCAGGCGACTCCTCGGCGCAGGCGCGCCGCGAACGAACCGTCGGTGGCGTGGCGGTGGGGCAGGACACGAAGGCGGCCGGCGTCGAGGGTCGACGCCGGGACCGTGCCCTCCGGCGGTGGCTCCAAGCTCCACTCCGGGTGCTCCGCGAGGAAGGCCTCCACCGGCGCGTCGTCCTCCTCCGGCTCGAGGGAACAGGTGGAGTAGATCAGCAGTCCGCCGGGGGCGACCGCATCCGCGGCGCCCCGCAGGATGGCACGTTGGGCGGCCGACATCACGGCGAGGTCGGAGGGCTTGAGGCGCCAGCGCGCATCGGGATGGCGGCGGAAGGTCCCGGTCCCCGTGCAGGGCGCGTCGACGAGCACCGCATCGAAGGTGCCGAGCGCGCCGGCCTCGCGTGCGTCGCAGACCACCGGGGAGACGTGCTCGAGATGCAGGCGTTCGATCGTCGCGTCGAGCCGTGCGAGGCGCGCTTCGGAGGCGTCGGCCGCGATCACCTCGCTCGCGGTGCGCGCCAGCTCGACCGCCTTGCCGCCGGGGGCGGCGCACAGGTCCGCGACCCGCGCCCCCGCGGGAATCGCCGCGTAGCGGGTCACGAGCGTCGCCGCGGGGTCCTGCACGAAACAGCGGCCGTCGCGGAAGGCGGTGAGCGCGGTGAGCGCGGTGCCCGTTGGGAGCCGCAGTCCGTCGTCGATGAGCGGAGCCGGTTCGGTCGTGACGCCCTCAGCGGCGCACATCGCCGCGAGCTCGGCGGTGGTGCAGCCCCACGGCCGGAGGTGGATCGGCGCCTCCGCGTTGTTCGTCTCCAACAGCGCCTGCGTCGCCTCCGCCCCCCACCGCGCGACCCAGCGCGCGACGAGCCAGCGCGGATGCGAGTGCGTGACCGACAGCGCCTCGACCGGGTCGGTGGGGAGCGGCGGCGCGGGGTGGTCGCGCTCACGATCGAGGCGGCGGAGCACCGCGTTCACGAGACCGGCCGCCCCGCGCCCGTGACGGCGCTTCGCGAGCTCGACCGTCTGGGCGATGGCCGCGTAGGTGGGAACGCTGTCCATCTGGAAGAGCTGCGCCGCGCCCAAGCGGAGGAGGTCGGCGAGATCGGGGTCGATGCGCGCGAAGCCCCCCGTCACGCAGGGTGCGATCCGGTGGTCGAGCGAACCACGTCGCCGCAGCATCGTCCACACGAGTTCCTGCACCCAACGGCGGTCACGTGGTTCGAGCGCCGCCGTCCGGCGGTCGAACGCCGCGTCGAGCAGCAGACCCGCGCGCAGATCGGCGAGCAGGTCCGCGGCGGCGAGCCGGGCATCGGTGATGGTGGCGACGGCGGGGGACATCGCGTGAAAGATACGCCGACGCGGGGTGGGACCCATCGCGATCGATCCGCTCTCGAGCCCGAGTTCAGCCCGCGCGCCGGGCGCCTCAGGCCTCAGGCAGCGCCCAGCGGTCCCCGACGGCGATGCCTCGCCCCTGGCCCCAGTCCAACGCCGCGAGCCGGCGACGGCCCGCGGGATGCACCGATTCGATCGCCACCGCCCCGTCACCGCAGGCGACGACCATCCCCATCTCCCCCACCTCGAGGACCTCGCCGGCGTCCCCTCGGCGGTCGGCCAGCACGCGTGCCCCGAAGCAGCGCACCTCGGCCTCGCGTACGACGCCCCACGCCCCGGGCTTCGGGTCGTATGCCTGAATCGCGCGCGCGACGTCCGCGGCGGGGCGCGTCCAGTCGAGGCGCGCCGACGCACGGTCGATCTTGGGCGCGTAGGTGCTCGCCGCGTCGTCCTGCGGGGTCGCGGTGAGCTCGCCGAGTTCGAGGAGGGTGACCGCTTCGACGATCGCCTCGGCGCCGAGCTCCGAAAGACGCTCGGTGAGCTCGCCTCCCGTCTCCCCCGGCGCAATCGGCGTCGTGAGCGTGAGCAGCATCGGGCCCGCGTCGAGGGCGCGCACCATCTGCATGATCGTCACGCCGGTCTCGGCGTCGCCCGCGAGCAGCGCGGCCTGGATCGGTGCGGCCCCACGCCAGCGCGGCAGGAGCGAGGCGTGAATGTTCAGCGTACCGCGCGGTGGCAGTGCGATCACCTCCTCGCGGAGGAGGTGGCCGTACGCCACGACGACGGAGAGCTCGGGCTCGAGCGCGCGGAGCTGCGCGAGGAAGTCGTCGCCGCGCGGGCGGTCGGGCTGGAGGACCGGGATCCCCTCCTCGAGCGCGACCTGCTTGACCGGGGAGGGAACGAGTGTGGAGCGGGAGCGGCCCTGCGGGCGGTCGGGCTGGGTGACGACGCCGACGACCTCGTGTCCCTCACCGATGAGCGCGCGCAACGGCGGCGTCGCGAACTCGGGAGTGCCCCAGAAGAGGATGCGCACTCAGGTCAGCGGTTTGGCCGCAGACTCCGTCACGCCCTCGGTCTCACCGTCGGCCGATGGGAGCGGGTCCGTCCCCCCGGGCCCGAAGATGCGCACCAGCTTCGGATAGCGCTCCTTCTCCTTGTCCCAGGTGGCGAGCACGCTGCGGCGCTTGAGGAAGCTCAGATGATCGATGAAGAGCTTGCCGTGGAGATGGTCGATCTCGTGCTGCAGGCAGACGCCGAGGAGGCCGTCGGCCGTGACCTCGACCGGCGCGCCGTGCTCGTTGATCGCACGGACGGTCACACGCTCCGAGCGGTCCACGGTGCCGAAGGTGTTCGGGATGGAGAGGCACCCCTCCTCCCACTTGATCCGCCCCTCGCGCGCCACGATCTCGGGGTTGAACAGGGTGAGGCGCACCTCGTCGACCTCCACGACGCAGAGGCGCTCGCGGCGCCCCACCTGCGGGGCCGCGAGCCCGACGCCGTCGGCCACCTTCATCGTCTCGAACATGTCGGCCGCGAGCTGCCGCAGCTCGTCCGTCACGACCTCGACGGGCACCGTCTCCTCGCGGAGGATCGGTGCGCCGAGGACCGTGATCGGGAGCAGGGCCATTACGCCGCGACCTCGGCGCTCCCGCCGACCGAGACGATGCGCCCGCGCGTCACGATGAGCCGCGACTCGCCGCTCTTGATGGTGACGTGGTCGCCGAGCCCAGCCGTGGCACCGGCGGCGATGTGGACCACCTCGCCGACGATCCCGCCGGCGGTCACGATCTGGTCCCCCTTCTTGATCCCCATCACGCGCCCCTCGTGGGCCTTCCGCTCCTTCGCCTGCGGGCGGATGACGAGGAAGTAGAAGATCGCGAAGATCGAGCCGAACATGAACAGCGTGCCGGCGGCGGAGCCGCCCGGGGCGGGCTGCGCGGCGGCGGTCTGGGCGAGAATCGGGAGGAGGGCCATAGTCTCGGATGGTGGAGGGATGATGGAAATCTAGTGGGCGACGGGTGCGCGTCGGTCGGTCTTCGCGGGCCCGGGGTCTCGCCCCGCAGACAATCAGGCGATCAGCATCGCATCGCCGTAGGAGTAGAACCGGTACCCCTCCTGGACCGCGACGTCGTAGGCGTGGCGCATCAGGTCATACCCCGTCATCGCGGCGACGAGCATCAGCAGGGTCGAGCGCGGCAGGTGGAAGTTCGTGATCAGCAGGTCGGCGCCGGTCGGGCGGTGCGGCGGCCGGATGAAGACGTCCGTCTCCCCGCTCCCTGCGCGGAAGTGCCCGGCCGCGTGGATGGTCTCGAGCGTACGCAGCGCCGTGGTGCCCACCGCGCAGATCCGACCGCCGCCAGCCCGGGTCGCCGCGAGGCGCGCCGTCATCTCGGGCCGGACCTCGAACCACTCGCGATGCATCCGGTGCTGCGTCGGGTCCTCCACCTCGACTGGCTTGAAGGTCCCGGCCCCCACGTGCAGCAGCACCTCGGCGCGGGTCACCCCCTGCGCCTCGAGCGTGGCGAGGAGTTCCGGAGTGAAATGGAGTCCCGCGGTCGGCGCCGCGACGGATCCCTCCTCGCGGGCGTACACGGTCTGATAGCGCTCCGCGTCGGCGGCCCCGTCCGCGCGCGCGATGTACGGCGGGAGCGGGATGTGCCCGTGCGTCGCGATCATCGTCGCCGGGTCGTCGGTGAGGAGCCGGACGTGCCGCGTCCCCTCGTCCGTCGATTCCTCCACACGCACGGCGAACCCGGGGGCGATCGTGACCTCGCGGCCCGGCTTCAGCTTGGCGCCGGGCTGGACCATCGCCTCCCAGCGGCCGTCGGCGAGCGGTCGGAGGAGGAGGATCTCCGCCGGGGCGCCCGACGCCCGCGTCCCGAGCAGCCGCGCTCGGAAGACGCGGGTCGTGTTCACCACGAGGGCGTCGCCGGTGCGCAGGAAGCGCGGGAGGTCGCGGAAGGTGTGATGCGCCACGGTGCCTGCGGTGCGGTCGACGACCATCAGGCGGCTCTCGTCGCGCCGTTCGGTCGGATGCTGCGCGATCCGGTCGGGCGGGAGGTGGAAGTCGTAGTCCGCGGTGCGGAGGCCGAGGGCCGGCGTCTCCGGAGCGCGGCGATCGTCGCCGTCGCCCATCGTCAGAACAGGTCGGCCTGCGGGGCGGGCGGCGTCGACGGGGGGGGATACCCGAGGTGGCGGTACGCCTGCGTGGTCGCGACGCGGCCGCGCGGGGTGCGCTGCAGGAAGCCGTGTTGCACGAGAAAGGGCTCGTAGACCTCCTCGAGCGTGTCGGGCTCTTCGCCGACGGCGGCCGCGATGGTCGCGACCCCCACCGGGCCCCCGTCGAACTTCTCGATGATCGCGCGCAGCACCCGCGTGTCCATCTCGTCGAGGCCGAACTCGTCGACGTCGAGCATCGCGAGGGCGTCGCGCGCGACGTCGCGGGAGATGTGCCCGCCGGCCTTCACCTGCGCGAAGTCGCGGACGCGCCGCAGCAGCCGGTTGGCCACGCGCGGGGTCCCGCGCGCCCGCCGCGCGATCTCCTGCGCCCCCGCGGCGTCGATCCCCGCCCCGAGCACCACCGCGGTGCGGTGCACGATCTCCTCGATCTCCGCGGGCGGGTAGTAGTTGAGGCGCAGCTCGATGCCGAAGCGCGCGCGGAGCGGCGCGGTGAGCATCCCGAGCCGCGTCGTGGCGCCGAGGAGGGTGAAGCGCTCGATCGGCATCGTGATCGTCTGCGCCTTCGGGCCCTCCGAGAGACGGATGTCGATGCGCGCATCCTCCATCGCGGGATAGAGGAACTCGTCGATGACGGGCCGGAGCCGATGGATCTCGTCGATGAAGAGGATGTCGCCGGCGCGGAGGTTGGTGAGCGTCCCCACTAGGTCGCCCGGCTTCTCGAGCGCCGGCCCCGACGTGGTGTGGAGGTTCACCCCGAGCTCACGTGCGATCAGCTCGGCGAGCGTCGTCTTGCCGAGGCCCGGCGGGCCGAAGAGGAGCGCGTGGTCGAGGGGCTCCTTCCGCGCGAGCGCCGCGTCGAGGTAGATGCGCAGCGCCTCCTTCACCTTCCCCTGCCCGATGAACTCCGCGAGCCGCTGCGGGCGCAATGAGAGCTCCACCACCGACTCGTCGGCGAGGGACTCCGGGGTGGTGATCTCGGGCCGGCTCATCGCGGGGAATCTAGCCGAGCGCGGCGAGCGACCGGCGGATCAGGTCGGCGGTCGACTCCCCCGTGGGGGCCCCCTCGAGCGCGCGCCGGACCGCACGCTCCGCGTCCGACGCGCCGTAGCCGAGCGCGACGAGCGCGCGGACTGCATCAGCGCCCGGCCCGCCGCCGCTCCCACTCCCCGCACCGGAGACCGGGAGGGCGGGGAGGTCGCCGCCCTCGAGCTTGTCGCGCAGCTCGAGCACGAGGCGCTCCGCCAGCTTCTTCCCCACGCGCGGCACCTGCGTCAGGGTCGCGAGGTCCCCCTCGCGCACCGCGCGCACCAGTCGCTCCGCGGTCAGCGTCGAGAGGAGGTTCATCGCGAGCGCCGGTCCCACGCCCGTCGTCCCCATCAGGCGTTGGAAGAGGCGACGCTCCTCAGCCGTCGCGAAGCCGTAGAGCAGCCACGCATCGTCACGCACCACCAGCGCGGTGTGCAGCGCGATCTCCCCGCCCGGACGCGGCAGCCGTTCGAGGACGGCGAGCGGGACGAGGATCTCGTACGCGATCCCGCCCGCGGTGAGCACCTCGATCCGATCGATGGCGTGTGCGACCAGGGTGCCGTGGACGCGCGCGATCATCGGCGGGTTCTGGCCAGCGCGCGGGCCAACGGCTGCCGGAGCGCGCAGGTCAGCGCCGCGGCGACGCCGTCGGCGGCGTCCGCCGGCTGCGGGGGGGTCTTCAGGCGGAGGAGTTGCGAGACCATGTATTGCACCTGGGTCTTGGTGGCGGCGCCGGTGCCGGTGATCGCCTTCTTGATGTCGGCGGGCGGGTATTCGTGGATGGGTAACCCCGCCTCCGCGCCCGCGAGGAGGATGACGCCGCGCGCGTGGCCGAGCACGATGGTGGTGCGGACGTTCCGCGCGTAGAAGATTGCTTCAACGGCCATCGCGTCGGGGCGGTGACGTGCCAGCAGCTCGCGGACCCCCTCGGCGATGTCACGGAGCCGCTCCGGCAGCGGCTGGGTGGGCGCCGTTCGGATTACTCCGCACTCGACGAGGGTGGGACGCGGGTCGGCGCGCACGACGCCGAACCCGGTGACCGCGGTGCCGGGGTCGATGCCGAGGATCAGCACGGTCGGCCCCGAGGCACCGCGCTCACCCCGCGGACATCTCCGACATGTCCATGTCGAAGTTCGCGTCGACCTTCTGCACGTCGTCGAGGTCCTCGAGCGCCTCGAGGAGCTTGAGCAGCTGCTCCGCCGTCGTCCCTTCGACGCGCACCGTGTTTTTCGGGATCCAGGCCAGCGCCGCCTCGCTCGCGACGAGTCCCGCCGTCTCGAGGGCCCGCGAGACGGCGTGCAGGTCGGCCGGCGCGGTGGTGATCACGAACTGATCATCCTCGCGCGCGAAGTCCTCGGCACCCGCCTCCAGGATCGGTTCCATCACCGTGTCCTCGTCTCGGCCGTTCGCGGGGACGGTGATCTGCCCCTTCCGGTCGAACATGAACGCGACCGAGTTCGACGTGCCGAGGTTGCCGCCGCCGCGCGAGAGCTTGGCGCGAATCTCGGCGACGGTGCGCGTCGGGTTGTCGGAGAGCGCCTGGATCATCAGGGCGACGCCGCCGGGCCCGTATGCCTCGTACAGCACCTCGGCGTAGTCGACCCCTTCGAGTTCGCCGGTGCCCTTCTTGATGGCGCGCTCGATGTTCTCCTTGGGGCAGGACTGCGCTTTCGCGTTGTCAATCGCCGTGCGCAGCCGCGGGTTGCCGTCGGGATCGCCGCCGCCGGCCTTGGCGGCGACGGTGATCTCACGCAGGAGCTTCGTGAAGATGGCGCCGCGCTTCGCGTCGGCGGCCGCCTTGTAATGCTTGATCTGCTTCCACTTGCTATGGCCGGCCATCGGACATCCGTCAGGGAGGGCGGGGCGAGGCGGCGCCTCAGTTCCAGCGGACCGTGAGGCTACCGCGGAACCCGGAGAGGCTCGACTCGCTCCCGTCGGTGAGGTCGAAGAGGGTCCCCGTACTGACCCCCATCGAAGGATACACGGCCAGCGCCCCGAATCCGATCCGGGCGCGCACGCCGACGCTCACGAGGTTCCCGGCTCGAACCCCCTCGGAGGTCCAGAGGCGCGTCTCGATGTTCGGCTGCAGGAGGGTCGAGCCCCAGTTCACGCTCACGCCGGTCGTCAGGTTGAACACGTTCTCGCGGGGGGCGGGACCGCCAACCTGCTCGCCGGCGAGCCGGAAGAGGTTCCATGCGGACACGAAGACGTCGACGCCACGGACGGGTAACGCGAGCCCGGAGGCGACGGTAATGCGGTCCCCGGTGCTGACCGAGGTGGAGTCGGCGATGTCGTCGCCGAAGGTCGAGTACGAGAGGCTGAGATCGAGCTGGCCGTCGCCGATGGGACGGTCGACACCGATTCGAACGCGCATCTCGTCGGCGGGTGTGAACCGATACTCCGTGTCCTCCACCTCGAACGCGGCGAATTCGGTCGAGCGCCGCACGCTCCCGCCCACGCCGAGGTTCCAGTCGCCGAGCGGACGGGCATACGCGAGACCCCCGGTCACCGCGAGGCCACTTCCCATCGAGGAGACGGCGTAATTGAGGAAGTCATTGCCGATCTGTCCCGCGGCCTCCTGTTGGTCCGCCGGAATGAGGTACTGGCCCGTGGGCAGGTTCAGGCCGAGGGTGACGAGGAGGTTCTCACCAATCGTCAGGTTACCGCGGAGTTGCGTATCCGTGAGCCCCGAGATGCGACTCGTGGTGACGCCGCCCACCGACACGCCGGAGGTCGCGAAGGAGGTCGAGAGGTCCATCCCGAAGCGCGGCGAGAAGGGCAAGAGGACGACGATCGGCATCGTCGTCTGCGAGATCATCCGCGTCGCGTCCCCTGAGGTGATCTGGTACGAGGTGACGGTCGGGGCACCGATGATCGCGCGGCCTGAGCCTTGGGCGAGGGTGGGAGTGGCCGCGACGGCGGTGACGAGGCCCGAGGCCAGGAGCGCGACCAGCGCGTGGGAGGAAGCGGCGCGGCGGCTCATGGGCGACGGATGATGATGGTGACGGTGCCGCTTCGTACCGGGGTGTCGGTGGCCGTCGTGCTCGTGGTCGCGTCGCGCTGCGGCGCGGGCGCCGCCGCGGGCGCGCCGCCGCCCGTCGTCTGGACCGTGACGGCGGGCGGGTTCACCGCCGCCGTGGCGGCCTGCAGTGTCGAGGAGATGCCACCCCCGCCACCGGCGGCGATCGCGCTGGTGCTGCCGGTCACAGCCGCTTGCACGGTGGCCGCCTCTGGGCTCCCCTGGATGCTGGCCTCGATGGTGGTCGCGTTCACCTGAACGCCCGTCGCCGCCTGCGCCGCCACCGTCGTCGCCTGCGCCCGCACGGCGGCGAGCCCGAAGCTCGGGTCCATCGAGCGCGCATTGTCGAAGTACTTCGCCGCGTCTTCGAACCGTCCGTCGTCGGAGGCCTGAAGGCCCCGGCTGTAGGCGAGGAAGGCGTTGAGGTTCGTCGTCGGGCGCCGCTCCACGAGCTGACGCTCGGCCGGTGTCAGCTGCACACCGAGGCGATCGAACAGCGCGAACGCCAGCTGCTTCTCCATCGCGAAGAGGGCGTCGAGCGTGTTGCTCACCGTTGTCCCCTCACCCAGGCTCCCCGTCGCGACCGTCACGAGACGGGCGTCCAGTGTGAGCTGCGACGTCCCCTCCTGCAGGATGAGGCCGTTCACGACGGTGCCGGCGCGCATCAGTCGGCCGGCGCGCACGACGCTCCCCGAGTCCACGGCCCCCGAGGCGCCGAGCGCAATCTCGTCCGCGAGCGCCTGCATCCGGTCACGCTCCACAACGGTCAGCTTCCCCGAGCGGCTGAGGTCGGTGATCAGGAGCTCCGCGAGCCCCCGCTCGAGCGGCTTCAGCGTGGTGTCGGTCCCCCGGAAGGTGAGGGGCGGGACCGCGATGGTGAGCGGGGAGCCGGGCTCCGTCGCGAAGCGGCTCTCGTTGGCGACCGCGGCCTTCGCCCCGGCGACCGCCTCGGCTCGGGACAGGGAGACGAGGCGCGCCCGGATCTGGTCCTTTGTTTTCCGGCTTACGCCGAAGGTGAGGTAGGCCTCGTATGCGCGTCGTGCCGCGGAGAGGTCGTTCAGGGCCTCTGCGGTGAGGCCGGCGTAGAGCGCTGACAGCCCGTCCTTACGGTCGAGCGTACGCGCCTGCTCGAGGACCGGGCCGGCGTCAGTGAAGCGCTGCGCCTTGTAGTACGCGATGCCCAGGGCCCGCAGCGCGGGCACGCTCTGCGGACTCCGCTGGCGTGCCGCCTCGAGGCGGGCAATCGGGTCCCCGCGCTGGGCCGCCATCGGGACGGCTGCCAGGACGAGGAGCGCGATGGCGCGCCGCACGCGGCGGAGCGACGGGAGGAATAGATGGGGTCGGGCCATAAGCCAAGTATATGGTCTACGCGACCGCGACCGGCAAGCGAGTCAGCTCCGTCGGAACTGCGCGGCCAAGGTCGAGAGTTCCCGCCGCGCCGCCCCCGTCAGCATGCTGTCCAGGGCGTCGCGGAGGTGCACGACGGCCTCGGCGGTGGTCGTGGCCTCGGCCCCCTCGCTCGCCGCCACGGCCCGGAGGACGGCCGTCCGCACCGCCGGCGCGAGCGTCACCGCGGGCAGCCACGCGCGGATTGCCTCCGCCCGACGCGTCCGGGTTTCAGGGGTGAGCGCCTCTGGGCCGATCCCGGCGGAGAGCAGCCGGACGGCCATCACGCCCGCCATGAGCGCCTCCCGCCCCCCACCGTGCGGCGCCTCCGCGGCGGCCTGCAGCAGCGCTGGCGCCGGGAAGCGGGGGCGGGACAGCGCGAACGTGGGGACCGGAACCTTCATCCCGGGAAAGTGGTGCGCGTCGTGGCGCCGGGGGAAGAGGGCGATGGATGGCCCCGACGGGCGGGGCTATCTTCCGTCGATGCACGTCTATCGACGGCTCCTGCCGTTCCTCCGCCCCCATCGCGGGCGTCTGGCCGGCAACGTCGTGCTGAACATCGTCGCGGCCGCGCTCGACGGCATCGCGTTCACCCTGCTGATCCCCTTCCTCAACACCCTGTTCGGTCTGCCGGCGCAGATCGCCGGGGGGATGGGGTGGCTCACCCGGCTCCAGACGGGGCTCATCGGTCCGCTCCTCGCCCCGGCCGACCCGATGGGGTCGCTGCGCAGCGTCATCCTCGTCCTCATCGGGATGGTCGCGCTCAAGAACCTCTTTCTGTGGGGCGGTGGGCAGTTCGGCGCCTCCCTCCAGGAATACATCACGCGCGATCTGCGGCACGCCGTCTTCACGCATCTGCAGCGGCTCCCCCTCCCCTGGTTCAGTCGGATGCGCACGGGGCAGGTCCTCGCCCGGGTGCTGACCGACACCGAGCAGACGAAGGCGGTCCTCGCCGAGGTGGCGACGCGCTCCGTGCAGAACGTGGCGGCGATCGTTGTGACCATCGTGATTCTCTTCCGGATGTCGCCGCGGTTGACCCTCGCCGCGCTCGTGATCGCGCCGGCGCTGATGGCGCTCCTGCAGCCGCTGCTGCGTCGGCTCCGCACCGGGCACCGGCGGCTACGGCACGAGTACGGCGAGATGACGAGCGTGCTGCAGGAAGTGGTGAGCGGGATCCGTCTCGTGAAATCGTTCCGCGGCGAGCGCTACGAGGAGGGGCGCTTTCTCGGCGCCTCGGCCGGCTACTCGCGCGGGATGACACGGATGCAGCGCCTCGCGCTCCTCGCCGGCCCGCTGACCGAGGTCCTCGGCACGCTGATCGCGATGGGGGTCCTCTGGCTCGGCGCGCGGGAGGTGCTCGAGACGAGGACCATGGATGGTGGCATCCTCATCACCTTCATGGTGCTGGTGATGCGGCTGCTCCAGCCGATCAAGCAGCTCTCGCAGGCGCCGACGACGGCGCAGCAGTCGTTCGCCGCGGCGGAGCGCCTCTTCGAGATCCTCGACCATCCCACGGAGACGGCGACGGACCGCGGGCACCGTCCGGTCAGGTCGTTCGCCGACGTCATCGCCTTCGAGGAGGTCGGCTTCGCCTACGACGAGACGCCGGTCCTCGCCGACATCACCTTCACGGCGCGTCGCGGCGAGGTAATCGCCCTCGTCGGGGCGAGCGGGGCGGGGAAGAGCACCCTCGTCGACCTCCTCCCGCGATTCATTGAGCCGACCGCGGGCCGGGTGACCCTCGACGGCGTCGACACGCGGGAGATCCCGCTCGCGACGCTGCGGTCCCTCACTGGCATCGTGAGCCAGGACACGGTCCTGTTCCACGACACCGTACGCGCGAACATCGCGTACGGCGCCCCTGACCGGTACACCGCGGCACAGATCGAGGCCGCGGCGCGGGCGGCGAACGCGCACGACTTCATCCAGGCCCTCCCGCAGGGGTACGACACAATCCTCGGCGAGCGTGGCACGTTGCTCTCGGGCGGCCAGCGGCAACGTCTCGCCATCGCACGCGCCCTCCTCACCGATCCGCCGATCCTCATCCTCGACGAGGCGACCTCGGCCCTCGACACCGAGAGCGAGCGGCTCGTGCAGGAGGCGATCGACCGGCTCCTCGCGGGACGGACGGTCTTCGTGATCGCGCATCGACTCTCGACCGTCGTGCACGCCGCGCAGATCCTCGTGCTCGACCGCGGGCGGATCGTCGAGCGCGGCACGCACGTCGAACTGCTCGCGCGCGACGGCGTCTATGCGCGCCTCCATGCGATGCAACAGCCCGGGGCGGCGCGTGGCGGCTGACCGCGTCGTCCACCCGCCGACCACCGCGCAGCGCCTCGAGTACGTCGCCCTCCGGTCGGCGGCCTTCGTCCTCCGTCCCTTCGGGTGGCGCGCCGCCTCGGCGGTCGGCGCCGGCGTCGGGGCCTTGGTATATCGCGTGCTCCGGCTCCGCGCCGACCGCGTGGAGCGGGCGATCCGCGCCTGCTTCCCCGAGTTTCCGGAGCCGCGCGTGCGGGCCGTGGCCGCGGCGAGCTACCGGAGCATCGGGCGCGTGATGTTCGAGAGCATCTATCTCTCCCGTGCGACGCCCGCCGAGGTGCTCGGTGCCTTCAGTGGGGTCGAGGGGCGCGACGTCCTTGAGGCCGCCTACGCGCAGGGGAAGGGGGTCATCCTCGCCGCCGGGCACATCGGGAACTGGGAACTGAGCGGCGCGTGGCTCGGCGCCTCCGGGCTCCCGGTCGACGGGATCACGATGCATATGGCGAACCCGCTCGCTGACCGCTTCTTCGCCCGCACGCGCGAGCGGCTCGGGATGCGCGTGATCTTCGACGACGAGGCGGTCCGCGCCGTCCCGCGGTCGCTACGCGAGAACCGCGCCATCGGCTTCGTCTCCGACCAGAGCGCGAAGGGGCTCGCGAGCACGATCGTCCCCTTCTTCGGGCGTCCCGCGCGCACCCCGCGCGGCGCCGCCGTCTTCGCGATGCGCGGCGACGTCCCCATCGTCTTCATCTCCGCCATCCGGCAACCCGATGGCCGCTATCTCGAGCGCTTCGAGGCCGTCCCGACCGTACGCACCGGGGACCGCGACGCCGATATCGATGCGACAGTGCTCCGCTACACGCAGGTGCTCGAGCAGCTCGTGCGTGCGCACCCTGAGCAGTACTTCTGGCAGCACCGCCGCTGGAAGGGCCAGCCGTCGGACACCCCGGCGCATCTCCGCGAACCGTGAGCGACGCCGTGATGGACACCGGCTATGACGTCGGGGGGCTGCGCGCGCGCGAGTTCCCCTGGGAGGCGGCGGGCGACGCGATCCACCTCGACCACGCGTCGATCGGGCCACTCCCGCAGTGCGCCCGCGATGCCGTCGCCGCCTACGACGCGCGGCGCGCGGAGCCGCATCGGCTCGGCGTCGACGATTTCTTCCCCGTGCTCGACCGGGCGCGGTCCCTCGCGGCGTCGTTGATCGGCGCGACGGCGGCGGAGGTCGCGCTCACGACGAACACGAGCTGGGGGGTGAACCTCGCGGCCTATGCGCTCCCGCTCGGCCCCGGCGACATCGTGCTCGGGAGCGAGGGGGAGTTCCCCGCCAATGTGTATCCGTGGATGGCGGCGGCGCGCGCGCGCGGCTTCACCTACGAGCGGCTCCCGCTCGTCGGGAGCGGTCCGGATGTCGCGGGGCTGCTCGCGCGCATCGAGGGGGATCCGCGGGTCCGCGCCGTCGCGCTCTCGTGGGTGTCGTTCTGGAGCGGGGCGCGGATCGACCTCGACGCGATCGGTGCCGCCTGCCGTGCCCGTGGCATCTGGTTCGCCGTCGATGCCATTCAGGGGCTCGGCCCCCTGGTGCTCGACCTGCGCACCACGCCGGTCGACATCGTCTCGTGCGGGGCGCAGAAGTGGCTCTGCTCACCGTGGGGGAGTGGGTTCGTCTACGTGCGACGCGCGCTCGTCGAGCAATTGGAGCCCCCGGCCGCTGGGTGGCTGGCGCAGGCGAGCTCGGGGGACTTCGGTCGCTTCCTCGACTACGACCCCGCCTGGCACGCCGACGCGCGGCGCTTCGAGGTCGGGACGATCCCGTACCAGGACGTCGTCGGGATGAACGCAGCCCTCGAGCTTCTGCACACCCTCGGACCGGCGGCGGTCGCGTCGCACGTGCGCGCGCTCACGCGTCGGCTGCTCGACTGGGCGGCCGACGCGCGCGATGTGCGCGTCCTCACGCCGATGGCGGACGCAGCGCGCGCCGGCATCGTGGCCCTCGTGACCCCCGACCTCGACGGTGATGCGGCGCGGCTCCGCGAGGCGCGCGTGACACATTCGGTGCGCGAGGGGGCGATCCGTCTCTCGCCGCACTTCCACAACACCGTCGCCGACGTCGACGCTGCCATCCGCGCGATCGGTCGGTAGCGCGCCGCGAGCGCGCCGCGAGCGCGTTGCGAGACCGCCGCAGGCGCAGGGATCGAAAGGCGGGAATCCCGGTCGACGCGCCCGGCGCGTCGGGCCCGGTCTCCGCGCCCGTTATCTTTCGACGGTGTCCGCCCCTGACGTCACCCCCGCCTCCTCCCTCGACGCGCTGATCGCGCGGCGTCGCACCTTCGCGATCATCTCGCACCCCGATGCGGGGAAGACCACCCTCACGGAAAAGCTGCTCCTGTACGGTGGCGCGATCCATCAGGCCGGCGCGGTGAAGGCGCGGAAGTCGCAGCGGCACGCGACCTCGGACTGGATGGCGCTCGAGCAGGAGCGCGGCATCTCCGTCACCTCGTCGGTGCTGCAGTTCGAGTACCTCGGCTATCAGGTCAACCTCCTCGACACCCCGGGCCACCAGGACTTCGGCGAGGACACCTACCGCACGCTCGTCGCGGCCGACAGCGCCGTGATGCTCCTCGACAACCGCAAGGGCGTCGAGGAACGGACGCGCCAGCTCTTCGACGTCTGCCGTCGTCGGCGGATGCCGATCTTTACCGTCGTGAACAAGTGCGACCGCGTCGGCGAGGACCCGCTCAAGCTCGTCAGCGACCTCGAGGCGGAACTCGGGATCACCGCGGTCGCGGCGCACTGGCCGATCCACCAGGACACGGCGGAGCAGGGGAGCGTCTTCGTCGGTGTGTACGACCGCCGGCGCACGCGGGCACACCTCTTCGAGCGCGGGACGCATCACGGGGCGCAGCGGGTGGAGACGCGCGTCGTCGACCTCGACGGCCCCGCCGACCCACGTCTCGTCGCGGCGCTGGGTGGAGATGAGACGGCGCAGGCCGCGGTCGACAAGCTCGCGCACGATGTGGAGCTCCTCGACCTCGCTGGCCACGAGTTCAGCCCCGAGGCGATCATCGCGGGGGAGCAGACGCCGGTCTACTTCGCCTCGGCGATCACGAACTTCGGGGTCGAGCCCTTCCTCGAGGACTTCCTGCCGCTCGCCCCGTCGCCGGTCGCGCGGGAGAGCAGCGCCGGGCCGGTCGCGCCGGGGCTCACCGCCTTCACCGGCTTCGTGTTCAAGGTGCAGGCCAACATGGATCCGCGGCACCGTGATCGGATCGCCTTCGTGCGCGTCTGCTCGGGTCGCTATGCCGCTGGCCTCGAGGTCTCGCACGTCCGCACGGGGAAGAGCTTCAAGCTCGCGCCGCCGCAGCAGTTCCTGGGCCGCGAGCGCGCGTTCGCCGAGGAGGCGCTGCCCGGCGATGTGGTCGGGGTGCACGACCGGGGCTCGCTGCGCATCGGCGACACCCTCGCAAGCGCCGAGGCGCCGCGCGACGCGGCGGGACGGCTCCTCGAGTATGTGGGGATCCCGCGCTTCGCCCCCGAGCACTTCGCGCGGATCCTCTCCAAGGATCCGCTCCGCCGGAAGGCGCTCGACAAGGGGCTCCGCGAGCTCACCGAGGAGGGGGCCGCGCAGGTCTTCTTCGCCGAGTCGGTGCTCGGTCCCGTTCCGATCGTCGGGGCCGTGGGGCTCCTGCAGTTCGACGTGATGCTGCATCGACTCGAGCACGAGTATGGCGCGCCCTGTACGCTGGAGCGGGTCCCCTTCCGGTATCCCCGCTGGGTGACGGGTCCCCACGCCGCGATCGAGCGGATGGGGGAGGCGCAGGACCTCTCGCTCCTCTACGACGCGAAGGAGCATCCGGTGCTCCTCTTCCGCGACGAGTGGCGGCTGCGCTGGGCCCTGGAGCGTGCCGAGACGCTCGGGCTCACGTTTCACGAGGCGGCGCCCTGATCTGACGCGAGCCCGGGCGTCTGCGGTCCCGCGTCGTCCGACGTGCCTGCAGTGCCCGTGGCCGCTGGGCCCCCCGGTGAGCCCGTGCGGCGGAACGCTTGTGGCCGCCGCCGCGTAGTTAACGAGTCGGTCTCGTCCCACGTACATACGGATGTGCGGTCCCCTCACGCGATGGCGTGTGGGCCCCCGCCCGTCGTGCTCGCCTTCCTTCGTCTTCTCCGAGTGCCTTCGTGACGCTTCGCCGTCTGTTCCTCTCGTTCGTCGCCCTCGCCGGGCTCACCGCCGCTCCCTCCGTGGTCGCCGCGCAGGGGGGCGCCGACGTCATCCGTGGCCGCGTGGTCGGCCCGGACGACCAGCCCCTCTCCGGCGCCATCGTCACCGCGACTTCGGTGAGCGGGAACGTGAGCCGCCGGGCACGCACCGGCCGCGACGGCCGCTACACCATCATCTTCCAGGGCGGCGACGGCGACTACTTCCTCCTTGTTCAGTCGATCGGCTACGCCCCGCGGCGCTTCCAGGTGAAGCGCGTCGCGGACGAGGAGATCCTCATCGCCGATGCCAAGCTCGCCTTCAACGCGCAGGCGCTCGACACGGTCCAGATCGCCGGCGAGCGGAACCGCGTGAACCGCAACGCCGGCCAGGACGACATCGGCGGCACCGAGCGCGGGGTCTCCGCCTCGAACCTCGCCGCCGACCAGCAGGGCGACCTCGCCGCGATGGCGGCGTCGATTCCCGGCGTCCAGTTCGTCCCCGGCGCGGATGGTGATCCGTCGGGCTTCTCGGTCCTCGGGCTGACCTCCGACCAGAACGCCACGACCCTCAACGGCCTCAACACGGGCGCCTCGAATCTCCCGCGCGATGCGGCGGTCTCGAGCTCCCTCGTCACCGCACCGTACGACGTCTCCCGCGGTGGCTTCAGCGGCGGGCAGTTCAACGTCCGCAGCCGCCCGGGGTCGAACTTCCTGGTCCGCTCGACGAGCCTGAACCTCGACCAGCCGTCGCTGCAATGGACCGATCCGGCCGGTCGGTCGCTCAACCAGGAGTACGCGAACACGTCAGCGGGCGGGAGCATCAGCGGGCCGATCAGCTTCGACCAGGCCTTCTACAACTTCTCCTACCAGGTCGGACGGCGCTCCAACGACCTCCAGACGCTGTTGAACACCGACGCCGTCGGTCTGCAGGCGTCGGGCATCGCCGCCGATTCGGTGACCCGCCTCCTCGGCATCCTCGGGTCAGCGGGGATCCCCGCCACCGTGGGTGGGATCCCGAACGACCGGACCAGCGACCAGCTCCTCTTTTTCGGTGCGCTCGACTGGGCGCCCCCCTCGTCGCTCACCGGACAGGCGCTCAACATCTCGTTCAACGGCAGCATCAACCAGCAGACGCCCGCGAGCGCCCTCGGCTCGACGCTCCCCGCCGCGAGCGGGGAGCGCACGAACGGGAGCGGCGGTGTGCAGCTCCGTCACACGAACTTCTACGGGATCTTCCTCAGCGAGACGAATCTCGGGTTCAGCAGCTCGCGCAACGTCGCCTCCCCCTACCTGCTCCTGCCGGGCGGCACGGTACTCGTGAACTCCACCTTCGGGGACGGCGCGAACGGCGTGACGAACGTGAGCTTCGGGGGGAGTCCCTTCCTCAACACGACGCAGACCACCGCGAACCTCGCGTTCAACAACCAGCTCTCCTGGTTCAGCCTCAACAATCGGCATCGCCTGAAGTTCACCACCGAGCTCCGGCGCGATGCGTACAGCAGCGAGCAGACGGCGAACCAGTTCGGCACCTTCCGCTTCAACTCGCTGGCGGATCTCGAGAACGACGTCCCCGCCAGCTTCTCACGGCTCCTCCTTCCGCGCACGCGCGAGGCGAGTCAGTGGATTGGCGGCGCCTCGCTCGGCGACTCGTGGCGCGTGAAGCCCGACTTCCAGCTGCAGTACGGCGTCCGCGTCGATGGGAACCGCTTCGCGGATCGCCCCGGCTACAATGCGGCGGTGGCGTCGGCGTTCGGTGTCCGCAACGACGTCCTTCCGAACTTCGTCGGCGTGAGCCCGCGCCTCGGCTTCTCCTGGACCTACGGCGTCGCCCCGCAGATCCCCGGCTTCGAGGGCGCCGTGCGCGGCCCACGCGCCGTGGTGCGCGGCGGCATCGGCATCTTCCAGAACTCCCCGCAGACGCGGCTCACGGGGACGGCCCTCGACAACACGGGGCTCGCCACCGGCATCCAGAACCTCGTCTGCACCGGGGCAGCCACGCCGATCCCCGACTGGGCGACCTACGGTCTCGATCCCTCGCAGATTCCCGACGTCTGCGGCGACGGCTCCCTCGGCTCGGTCTTCTCGAACAGCCGCCCGAACGTCACCCTGTTCAGCCCCGACTACCGTCCGCAGCGGTCGCTCCGCTCGAACGTGCAGTGGACCGGCGCGGTGCTCGACGCCCGCTTCACCGCGACCGCCGAGCTCACCTATTCGCGGAACGAGTTCCAGCCGAGTTTCGTCGACCTGAACTTCAATCCCGTCACGCGCTTCGCCCTCGCGAGCGAGGGGGGACGGCCGATGTTCGTGAACGCCGCGAGCATCGTCCCGTTCACCGGCGCCATCGCCCCCGGCGACAACCGCATTTCGGCGCAGTTCAACCGCGTCACCCAGCAGGTCTCCGACCTGCTGGGTGAGAGTCGGCAGCTCTCCCTGCGCCTCTCGCCGACGCGGTTCAGCACCGGTCTCACCTGGTCCCTCGCCTACGTCCTCTCCGACAACCGCGACCAGGTCCGTGGCTTCCAGAACACCGCTGGCGATCCGCGGCTCGTGGAGTGGGCGGCGAGCGCGTTCAACTCGCGGCATCAGGTGAGCTTCAGCCTCGGCTACAACCTCCTCGACGCCGTGCGCATCAACTGGTTCGGGAGCTTCCGCGCCGGGAACCCGTACACGCCGCTCGTCTCGGGTGACGTGAACGGCGACGGCTACTCGAACGACCGCGCCTTCATCTTCGATCCGGCCACCGTCGCCGACCCCGCCGTCGCCACGGCGATGACCTCGCTCCTCGAGACGACCGATCGTGAGGCGCGGGCGTGCCTGAGCGCACAGCTCGGGGCGATCGCCGGGCGGAACAGCTGTCAGGGCCCCTGGATCCAGACGGCGAACCTCAGCCTCTCGCTCAACCCCGTGAAGTTCCGGCTCCCGCAGCGGGCGACGCTCTCGTTCAATGTGAGCAACCCGCTCGGCGCCGCGGATCTCCTCCTCCATGGCGAGGACGGCATCAAGGGGTGGGGCCAGGCGCGGATCCCCGATCCGACGCTCCTCTACGTGCGCGGCTTCGATCCGGCGACCCAGCGGTTCCGCTACGACGTGAACCAGCGCTTCGGGAACACCAGTCCGCAGCTCAGTGCGATCCGTGCGCCGGTGGTGCTCACGGTGCAGCTCCGCTTCGATCTCGGCCCCACCCGCGAGCGGCAGATCCTCCATCAGACGCTCGACCGCGGGCGGTCGCTCCCGGGCAACAAGGCCCCTGAGGCGGCGCTCAAGGCGCAGTACGGGACCGCCGGGCTGCCGAACCCGATGGCCACGATCCTGCGGCAGGCCGACACGCTGCGGCTCACCAGCCCGCAGGCCGACAGCCTCGCGACGATGAACCGGTGGTACCTCATCCGGCTCGATTCCATCTGGTCGCCGGTCGCGAAGAAGTTCGCGGCGCTCGGCACCTCCTACGACCGCGAGGCGGTCTTCGCGGAGTACACCAAGGCCCGTCAGGGCTCGGTCGACCTCCTGCTCAAGCTCGAGCCGCGCCTGAACGCGCTGCTGACGCGCGAGCAGAAGCGGAAGCTCCCGCAGTTCATCGCCGTCTATCTCGACCAGCGGTACCTGCAGTCGGTACGGAACGGAACGGCCGGCACGGGGTTTGGTCTCCCGGGCGGCTTCGACGTCGGCGCGATGGGCGGCGGTGGTGGGATGCGGATCGAGATCCGACGCTGATGGTGTTCGCCCGACCTGTACCGATCGTCCGCTCCCTCCGACCGTTCCCGGTGCCGACCCCCGTCGTCACCTCCACTCGAGAGTCCGTCATGTCCCGTCATTCCCTCGGCGTCCTCGCGGCGCTCCTTCTCGCCGCCCTCCCCGTGGCGGCGCAGTCACGTCTCCCCGCGATCCGCACCCTCGGTCCGATCACGGCCCGGTCCGCGGAGCCGCTGGGCGCCGTCTCGACCGCCGTGCCCCTTCCGGACGGGCGCGTCCTCGTCAATGACGTCCTGCAGCGTCGCGTGGTGATGTTCGACTCCACGCTCACCCAGGTGAGTGTCGTCGCCGATACCACCAGCGCCACGGCGAACGCCTACGGCGCGCGGGGGGGCGGTCTCATCGGCTACCGCGGGGATTCGGCGCTCTTCATCGACCCCGCCTCCCTCTCGATGATCACCGTGAATCCGCGCGGGGAGCTCACCACCGTCCGCGCGGTTCCACGGGCGAACGAGATCCAGGCGCTCTCCGGCGCGCAGGGGCGTCCCGGCTTCGACGCGCAGGGGCGGCTCATCTACCGGGCGACCCCGCGGCCGCGTGCGGCGCGCCGCGATGCGCGCCCCGTGGTCGGCAACTTTGTGATGCCGGAGCTCCCGGATTCCGCGCCGATCGTCCGGCTCGATATGGCGAACCGGGCGGGCGATCTGGCGAGTCGCGCCAGCGACACCGTCGCGGCGCTGAAGATCAACCGCCCCGATGTGAAGGTGACGCAGGGTGCCGACGGCCGCATCAGCGTGAACACGACCGTCCATCCGATGCCCTCGCTCGATGAGTGGGCGCTCCTCGCGGACGGCACCGTGGCCGTGATCCGTGGGCACGACTTCCACGTCGATCGCTACAAGCCCGATGGCACGGTGACCTCGTCGCCGAAGCTCCCCTTCGATTGGCAGCGCCTCGACGACGACGCGAAGGCCTTCATCATCGACAGCGCGCGCACCGCGATGGAGAAGCAGCGCGAAGAGGCGCAACGGATGATGGCGAACGCCGGCGGGCCGATGGCGTTCATGCAGGGCGGGGGTGGTGAGGTGATGATGTCTGCCATGGGTGGCGGCGCGATGGGAGGTGGCATGGGGGGCGGCGCCTTCGTGGTGATGGGTGGCGGCCCCGGTGGCGGCCCGCCGCAGCGCGGGGGCGGGCAGGGTGGCGGGCAGGGGGG
>JACCDM011174141.1_pt1 | contig 68364 bp, 61 predicted proteins | sample 7445851 | NCBI WGS metagenome assembly JACCDM01 (sample SAMN15323438, study PRJNA562643) | freshwater metagenome | isolation source: river surface water | place: USA:Blue River Watershed | collected 2017-08-16
GCGGGGTGCAAAGATAAGTGGTTTTTTTTAATCTGCAAGAAAAATGTTAAATTATTTTTTCCTTTCTGTTAAACCCAAATTTTCAATTTTTTTGTTCGCTTATCGTTCAAAGCGGGTGCAAAGATAGATACTCTTTTTTAATCCACAAGCGTTTTTAAACGATTTTTTTGAATTAATTTCACACTTATTTTGCAAGTGGCTGAATTTCAGCATTTCTGAAAACAAAAAAAAGCGAGAGATCTCGCTTTTTTAAATATTTTACAGATTAAAAGTTAATCGTTTTGCCACTTATCGTTCTTCATTTCACCTAGAATAGTAACAATTTTCGTTCTTGCATAATCTTCGGCTGCAGTTATCATTTGTTCTTTTGTATCTCTTCTGACAATTATGGCACTTGATCCTTGTGATTTAACCTCTATGTAAAAACCATCTCTCAATCGAGCTGGTTTGGTTGCTGGTCTACCCATTTTAATTTTAATTTTTTTCTAAATATAGAGCTAATTTAATTGGTTTACAAAAATTTAAGATTTTTTATGATAATTTAAAGTAGATCTGCTGGCCCAAAACAATAGTGCAAATTACCTTTTTAGACAGCATGTAGGCTAATAACTTGTCAAGTTCTTTTGGTTTAAAAACATCTTGACCTTTTTTATAGCATTGACTGAGTGACAAGCCTTGTTCCCTATTCAGTAACATCCCTTTAACTTGTTCAATATTTTCAAGATCAAAATCATGCGATTCGCTTATTAAAGAATATTGGTAAGCTTTTTCAATAATTTTATTGGAGAGGACGGTTTGATGATTCAATCGTATATAAGTTTTCCATTCACCCGAATCATTTTTTGCCTGGATTCTTTTTTGGGAGACAGGAATATCTACTCTAAATAAATAACTGTTTTTTTCGATAAAAGAGGAAGTGCTATGGTCAAAAGATTGTGAAGTGTATTCTTGAATCAACCGATTCCAAATTTCTTTTACCTCATCTAAAAATACACCTATAATCTTGCCGTTAGGCTTTAACCCGAAAATTAATGCTCCTCCATGGCTGTTCGCAAGAGCAGAAATATGAGAAGCTATTATAGGTAATGAAGAAGTTGAATCTATAGCAATAAGATCTGAATCTTGACTTTCAATTAAAGGTGATCCCATATTTCCCATGCTTTAAGCGCCTGCTCTCTGAGCATAGACTCTCCATTTAAGGTTATTGCTCCGGCTAAATTAGCTCTTTGCAACAATTTAGTCTCTCTTGGATTATAAATTAAATCAACCACTAAATGATCAGGTGTAAGCGCTGATAAATCTACAGGTAACTCTTCGTCCATTTTAGGAAACATACCAACAGGAGTTGTATTCACAATCAACTTACAACTTTGGATCATTAAATCATTCAGCTGACCGTAAGAAAACTGACCTGCTTTTGGGGCTCTCGAAACAGACAACACTTCAATTCCCAAATGTTCCAGAACATAAATGATCGATTTGGATGCGCCACCTGTTCCAAACACTATGGCTTTTTCATGTTTGTTAGTTAAAAAGGGCTTGATCATTTGCTGAAAACCATAAGCGTCTGAATTGTATCCAATACACTTACCATGATCGATTTTGACAACATTGACCGATCCGATCTCTTCTGCTACTTCATCTAATTCATCGAGATATGGAATGATTTGCTCTTTATATGGTAAAGTAACATTGATTCCATGATAATCTCCATTTAAAATAGCTTCCACTTCATCAATTTCAGCAATTTCTAAATTATCGTAAGTTGCATCTATTTCTTTTTCTAAAAAGTAGTGCTCAAAAAAACTTTTGGAATAAGAATGTCCTAGTTTTTTACCAATCAGACCAAATTTTTTCATTTTTTCAATTTTACACGAATGAATTCAATTATAATAGGTAAAAGAGATAATCCAATTATTCCAAAAATGACGGTCTCGAAATTTTCTTTAACGAAAGGTAGATTTCCAAAGAAATAACCTGTCAAAGTCAAACCAATCACCCAAGCCAATCCTCCGATTACATTAAAACGGAGAAATTTAGAATACGGCATTGTCCCAATTCCAGCAACAAAAGGAGCAAAAGTTCTGACAATTGGAACAAATCGAGCAATGATAATTGTTTTTGACCCATGTTTTTCGTAAAACTCATGCGTTTGATCGATGAATTTTTGTTTTACAAGAGGTCGACCTTTAATCTTCCAAGTTAAAACTTTTAAACCTATTTTCTTTCCAAGATAATAATTTAATCCGTCACCTACAATAGCTGCTATAATTAATAGTGCTAAAACTAAAACAAGATTTAACTGAGCGGTCTCCCCTGCCTCATTAGTCACACCTGCACAAAAAGTGCCGGCTGCAAAAAGAAGGGAGTCCCCGGGTAATAGTGGCATGACCACCAACCCCGTTTCTACGAAAATAATTAAAAAGAGAATTCCATAAACCCAATTCCCGTAGTCTTGAATCATTTGAAACAAGTAGTTATCTAAATGAAGAATAAAGTCTAAAAGCGCTTTGATCGTTTCCATTGACGCAAATTTATAAGGGTAAATTTGGATCAACTTGTTCTTTCCAAGCTAAGATTCCTCCTTCTACAATGCAAACATTTTCGAATCCCAAATCACAAGTCAACAAGTTTGCAACAGCTTCAGCTCTCTTTCCTGAACGGCATAAGACAGCAATCGTTTTAGTCGTTTTCAATTCGTTTGAACGGTTAGCTACTTCAGCCATTGGAATGTGCAAGGAACCAATATTCGCTTCTTCGTATTCGTATGGTTCTCTAACATCTACGATAAAATAAGCATCGGCATTTTGATGTATATCTATAGGTTGTATTAATTTCATTTTACTCAATTTTGAAACAAAGATAAGTTTTCACAGCAAATTATCCTACCTAGGCTTATTTTACTTTGATCGAAAGTTCCATTTCAGCTTCTGCGACTAATTCACGCTCACAATACATAGCAATGCGTAAATTTTGATTAACCCTTTCTTTCGTGCGTTCTGATAATTGCAACATGGATTTCACCTTTTCTCCTTCCTGCATGACAAAAACAACCTCTCCTTCTGCTCTTTTTAAAAACTGACATTTCACACTTTTAAAAGCCAATGAAATGGTTAAATTTTCTTGTTCCGCAAAATAAACGGCATGCAAACCAGCTGCCAAATCTACTCCCACCATCAAAGATCCAAAATACATGGAGTTTAAATGGTTTTTAGTCCTTCTTTTTAAAGGAATAGCCAAACGCAGTTCTTGTTCATTGATTTCTATCAAACGAGGAGAAACAAATCCTATCATTGGGATTTTAAATTTCCCTAAGAGCCATAGTTTCCATTTAATCTTGCGGAGCAAGGTATTATTTTCCATAGCTATGATATTCTGCTAATAATTGCTTCACTCTCTGTTGAACCGGGAGTACCTCTGAAACATATTCAATGGAAGGTCCGGCACACCATACGGTTTTATAGGTGGTATTGAAAGCTGCTTCTCGTAGTTTTTTCATCCCCTTGAAAAAAGTTAAGGCTTTAAACCATTTTTTCAAACGTTTATTTTTATTCAAAAACTTTTCAAAACCACTTTGTGTGGTGCCAACTTTTTGGACATAAGGCGTATTGATCACTGTGCAAGGAGTACCTGATAGCTTGGTGGTCATCACAATATCCTTCGCTTGATAATCAACAATCGCTTTTTTATAATCTTCAGAAACGGGTGCCTCTGTGGAAGCAATAAAAATGCTGCCCATAGAAAATCCATCTGCACCGAGTTCAAAAAAATGGTGAAATTGACTTCCCTTTCCAATACCTCCGGCTGAAATGATCGGAATCTTACATTCGCGCTTTAACAGAGGAATAAATGTTTCATAGCTTAAATTTCCTGCGTGCCCTCCTGCTTCTTTGTTCACGGCAATTAAGGCATCCGCTCCTAATGCTTCAACCTTTAATGCATAACTCAAATCGGTGACATCACAAAAAACCTTAACCCCAGATTGATGAGCCTTCTTAATCGTTTCTTCAGGTGATCCCAACGAAGTAATGATGAAATCCACCTGCTCTTCACAGCAAACCGCCAATTGATCTTTGTATAAAAAATTGGATTTATTGACAATTAAATTTATACCGAATGGACCTTTTGCTTCCTTCTTAATTTTTTGAATGGCTGATCTAAGCTCTTCGATTGTGCGATAATTCAACGCTGGAATCGCTCCTGTAATTCCGGATTTTATGCCTTCGATGATCATTTCTTCATTGGATACGAGAAACATGGGTGCCATAATGATTGGAAAATCAATTCCTAGTAGCGTGCAAATGGGGTTAGATTCTTTCTGAAACATTCTTATCATTGTAAAATCTAAAAATAGGAATCTTTATTGGTTAAAAGAAATTAGTTCCCTTAAAATTCAGTGAATGATTATATCTTTGTGTTATGACAAAAAAACAAGCTTGGGTCAAAGCGCTTCGTTTGCGAACCTTACCGCTTTCCCTATCTGGAATTATGTTGGGATCCTTTATTGCGAAATCAAAAGGATTTTGGGATACCACCGTTTTTATTTTGGCAATTCTTACCACTGTTTTGTTTCAGATTGTTTCGAATTTAGCAAATGATTTGGGGGATAGCCTTAAAGGCACCGATAACGACCAACGAATTGGTCCGACGAGAGCTGTTCAATCCGGACTAATTACGGTTCAAGAAATGAAAACTGCTGTTATCTTCAGTGCATTACTTAGTTTCATTTCAGCTTCTTTACTCATTTACTTCGGAACTCAAGCACTTGAAGCCAAGATGATTTGGTTTTATTTTGCATTGGCATTGATTTGCATTATGGCTGCCATTAGTTACACCATTGGGAAAAAAGCATACGGCTATCAAGGTTTAGGAGATTTGATGGTTTTTCTATTTTTTGGATGGGTCAGTGTGTTGGGCGTTTTTCCGTTATTTACGAAGTCCATAGATATCTATTTATTCTTGCCCGGTTCTGCCATAGGACTTTTAAGTGCTGCTGTTCTGAATCTCAATAATATGCGCGACATCAAAAATGACAAAGCCTCACAAAAGAAAACATTAGTCGTTTTGATGGGTAGCGACTTAGCAAAGTTTTATCACGCTTTTCTTATTTTTTCTGCCCTGCTTTGTTTGGGAATATATGTACACCTGTCCAATCAGCTATGGGGTTACATCGGTTTAATGCCTTTCTTGCTTTTGTTCATTCACCTGCGTAAAGTTTTAGCCACGAAAGATCCAAAAGCATTTGATCCCGAACTTAAAAAAGTAGCGCTCATCACTTTTGCTATCGCTTTATTTACCAGTTTGGGACTAAATCTGAATTTTTAAGATGAACCTACATGTAAACCATTATCCCTTACACTTTAAAAGACCAAGCGGGACGAGCAGAGGCATCATGCAAATAAAAAACTCTTGGATTATACAAATTTGGAGTGATGAAAACCCAGAGATAAAAGGTACTGGGGAATGCAGTGTAATTGAAGGGTTATCTCCCGATTATATTTCAATTGAACAATATGAAGCAGCAATTCTAGAAGCTTTTCAGAAATGGAAAACACTAGGTTTTACTTCTAATGTCGATTTTCTTTCAGCTTTCCCTTCCATCCAATTTGGATTTGAAACAGCATTGTTGGATTTAAAAAACGGAGGAAAAGGAATTATTTTCAATAATGCATTCCATCAAGGCGAATTAAAAATTCCAATTAACGGTCTGATTTGGATGGGATCTCCTGAATTTATGCAAGAACAAATTCGAGAAAAAATAGCAGATGGTTATACCACGATTAAAATGAAAATCGGAGCCATTGATTTTGAAACGGAACTAAACTTGCTTCAATCCTTTCGCGAAAAATTTTCTGATCAAGAAATCACCTTACGGGTTGATGCTAACGGCGCATTTTCACCTGAGGAGGCATTGGAAAAGCTGGAAAAATTAGCTCAATTTGATATTCACTCCATTGAACAACCCATTAAAGCGGGACAGTGGGAAGTGATGGCAAAATTGTGCAAAAACAGCAGGGTTCCTATCGCCCTCGATGAAGAATTGATTGGCGTAAATGATCGTAAACAAAAAATCAACTTATTAGAAACTATACAACCGGATTACATCATTTTAAAACCCAGTTTGCATGGAGGAATTTCGGGAACGAAAGAATGGATTGATCTAGCGCAAGCAAAACAAATTTCTTGGTGGATGACTTCTGCATTGGAATCAAACATCGGACTCAATGCCATTTGTCAGTTAACTGCTGAATACTCGAATGCACTTCCTCAAGGATTGGGAACCGGTTCGTTGTATACCAATAATATTCAGAGTGAATTAATGGTAGAAAAGGGTTATATCTACCACAAAAAATAAGGGCTTTGAAATCAAAGCCCTTGCATGTATTTTTTTTATGTGGTGATTAATATCGATCTCCTTTACCGTACCACGTTTTTTTACCTTTACTTTTTGCAGCATGTTGTTTTTGTTCAGCTGTAGGTTTCGGCTTTCTCCCTTGCTCATTTCTCGGATTCCTTGGCGGTCTTGGTTCTTTTTTAGGGATTTCAAAAACCGCCATTGGATAAGGATGGTTTTCAATTTTGGGAATGGAAAGCTGAATAAGTTTCTCAATATCCTTTAAGTAGGCTTTTTCTTCATAATCACAAAAAGAAATTGCAGCTCCTGAATTCCCTGCTCTTCCTGTTCTCCCAATTCGGTGAACATAGGTTTCCGCTATATTAGGAATTTCGTAATTGATCACTAACTCCATCCCTTCCACGTCGATTCCTCGAGCTGCAATGTCAGTAGCTACTAAAACACGAATAGACTTATCCTTAAAATTCGACAAGGCTCTTTGTCTGTTGTTCTGACTTTTGTTTCCATGAATAGCATCAGCCTTAATACCATTTTTCTCTAAATGCCTAACCACCTTGTCTGCACCATGTTTGGTCTTGGTGAACACCAAAACAGAAGTTGCTTTTTGCTCTTTTAAAATATCAACTAGTAAAGCATTTTTGTTGACACGGTCTATAAAATAAAGCGACTGTGAAATCATTTCAGCTGTAGAGGATACAGGAGTTACTTCTACTCGAATGGGATCTTGTAAAATAGTACCCGCTAATTTTAAAATTTCTGGAGCCATAGTGGCAGAAAAAAACAAGTTTTGTCTTTCCTCCGGCAATGCACGTATAATTTTGTGTACATCGTGAATGAAGCCCATATCTAACATACGATCTGCTTCGTCTAAAACAAACAACTCCACATCTCGAATGGAAATAAAACCTTGCATCATCAAATCCAGAAGTCGACCAGGTGTAGCTACTAAAATATCTATTCCTTGTTGTAAAAAACCAGTTTGTTTGTTTTGATTAACCCCTCCAAAAATCACATGACTCCTTAAGTTGGTATACCTTCCATAATTTTTTAAAGATTCGCCAATTTGAATGGCTAATTCTCTGGTTGGTGTTACAATCAACGATTTTATTTTTCGCTTACCTTTTTCAGGTGTTTGATTGTGTAATAATTGTAAGATCGGTATTGAAAACGCTGCTGTTTTTCCTGTCCCTGTTTGAGCACAACCAAGAACATCATTTCCTTTTAAAATATGTGGGATGGCTTCTTCTTGTATTTGTGTAGGGTTCGTGTACCCTTCTTCTTCTATTGCCTTTAATATTGGAGCAATAATGTTTAATTCGCTAAAATGCATTCTTATTTAATAATTCGAAAAATGACGTTACACTTTTCTTTCAATGAATGACAAAGATACGCTAAAAAGATGACTTTATGTTTTTTATTTAATCATGGAGAAATTAGGACACAAAAAAAGGGCATTAAAAAATGCCCTTTCTTTGATCTAAATTGATTTAATACTTAATGAGTTTCTCATGATACATTTGACCATCCATTTGGATTTGCAAATAATATACTCCGTCAATTAAATGCTTTAAATCCAACGAAACCACCTGTCCTTGTACATTTAATTTTGAAGCGACTTCTTTACCTTGTGCATCAAATAAATGTAGTGTTACCTTTTTGTAGGTGTTTAAATGGAGATTCAATTCATCATGAATAGGATTAACAACCGTATAAGGTTTAATGGTTCCTTCGTTCAGACCTAAATTAAAAATCAATTCAAGACTCTGCGCTACCTTAACGTATTTCAATTGAGAGGATTTTTGAGGACAGAATAAGGTTAAGTAAGTGGTATAATACCCATTGATGTTGTTGTTTGAAACACCATAATTTGATGTTAATTGAAGCACTACAACACCATTTGAATCTACAAAAACATAGTTTACAAAAATCGTATCTGGAGAATTAAAACCGTATCCATTTACATAAACAGAATCGATATCGAAAAAGTCTAACACACAATTCTCTACCCAATTGTTACCGAGTGAGTCAATGATAAATACTGTAGAGTCGATGTTATTAAAAATCACTGTAGTATCCCCATTTCCACCAGGATTTGCTTGATCAATTAATATGGTGTAAGAACCATTACATCCATTTGCATCGCTTACTGTACAGATGTAATATCCAGGACAAAGATTGTTCACTTGTTGGGTGGTTGCTCCATTGTCCCAGGTGTAAGTATATGGAGAGGTTCCACCAGTAGCCGTAATTATCGCTGCGCCATCGCATAAATTTACAGCGGTTGGATCAGCACTTGATCCGGTAATCGTAAAACCTGAACATGGATTCGCAGTTCCAGAAGAAATGATAAAGGTGTATAAAAGGGTTTGTCCATTATTTACATACGATAAAATGTAGGTTCCGGGACAAAGGTTATCAATAAAATATCCTCCAGTTTGCAAAATCGCTCCATTGTATTGCCAGTTATTTACTGAATTTACAATTAATGAATCCGCAACGTAAGCGCTTCCATCACATGCATTTGGCGAGGAAGTATTTTGGGTGATTAAAATTTGTTGCGCTTGATAAGCGAAACTCATTAAAAGCGTTGCAAGTAATAGTATTTTTTTCATTGTTTTAAAGTTTAATATTGTTAAGTTACTGTTTAAAAACGATTTTTAGCCTTAATAGGTTGCTTCCACTTATTTCAATCGTTTTAAACCTATTCTTTTTCTAGGGATGTCGACCTCTAAAACTTGAACCTCAAGATGTTGGTGTAAACTTACTAACGTTGAGGGATCTTCCACATACGTTTCTGCTAGATTGGATTTGTGAATTAATCCATTTTCCTTGATGCCCAGATTTACAAATACGCCAAATGCAGTGATATTCGTGATGATACCTGGCAACACCATTCCGACTTTTAAATCTTCGATTTGTTTGATTCGCTCATCAAATTCGAACAACTTGGCATGTTTACGAGGATCGCGTGTTGGTTTTTTTAATTCTGAAAGCACATCTTGAAAGGTATAATGATCAACCTCAGGAAAATCGGTTGCATTTACTTGCTCCAAAACCTTCTGGTTACCAATCAACTCCGCAGTTGTTACCTTCATTTTTTTCGCAATATGCTCTACAAATGGATAACTCTCAGGATGGACTGCAGAATTATCCAAAGGTTGAATTCCATCCGAAATTCTTAAAAATCCAGCTGCCTGTTCAAAAGCTTTTGCACCCAATCTTTTTACTTGTTTTAACTCTTCACGCTGATTGAAGCGTCCTATTTCAGCACGATGTTGTACGATATTTTCCGCGATAGACATCGATAAACCAGAAACATAAGCTAGTAAATAAGGACTCGCTGTATTTAGATTAACGCCTACTTTATTCACACAAGACACCACCACATCATCGAGCGTTTCTTTGAGTAGCGTTTGATTGACCTCGTGTTGATATTGTCCTACACCCACAGATTTTGGGTCAATTTTCACCAATTCAGCAAGGGGATCCATTAATCTTCGACCGATAGAAACAGCCCCTCGGACTGTTACATCATAATCGGGAAACTCTTTTCGTGCCACTGAAGAAGCGGAGTAGATAGAAGCACCATCCTCACGAACAATGTACACCTCAATTTCTTTGGAAAATCGCACATGTTTGATGAATCTTTCGGTTTCTCGGCCAGCAGTTCCATCCCCAATGGCAACAGCATCAATTTTATAAGCTTCGACCAATTGCGCAATTTTTGACAAGGCTTGCTTTTCTTCTTTTTGCGGAGGATGCGGATAAATGGTAGTATTAGTGAGTAAATTCCCAAATTCATCCAAGCATACCACCTTACACCCCGTTCGGAATCCTGGATCTATCGCTAGTATTCGCTTAGCACCTAAAGGTGAAGCCAAGAGTAATTGACTTAAATTTTTTGCAAATATTTTAACCGCTTCCAGATCCGCCTTTTCTTTAGCTTCGTTTAAAACTTCATTTTCTAAGGAAGGAACCATCAGTCTTTTGTAACCCTCTTTCACCGCTTCGGCAACTAATTGACCATCTGCGCCATTTGATTTTACAAAATAACGATTTAAAATTTCTAAGGATTGTTCCTCATCAGGAACCATCTTTAACTGAAGAATTCCCTCTCGATGTCCACGATGAATGGCTAAAAAACGATGAGAAGCACAACGATACAAAGGTTCATTAAAGTCGAAATAATCTTTATATTTTTCACCTTCCTCTTCCTTCCCTTTCACCAATTTCGTTTTTAATATTCCTTGTCGCTGAAACTGTGTTCTAAGACGAGCGCGCATGGTTGCATTTTCATTTACCCATTCGGAAATGATATCCTTTGCTCCCTGAAGTGCCATTTCCTCATCTTCAACTTCGCCTTTCACAAAACTACTAGCCGATCGATAGACGTCAACATTTCGTTGTGACATGATAATTTTCGCTAAAGGTTCTAAGCCTAATTTCTTCGCTTTTTCTCCTCGCGTAAGTCTCTTTTGTTTATAGGGTAAATAAATGTCCTCGAGAAGGGTCAAATCAAAGGTGTGCTTTATTTTTTCAGCAAGTTCATCTGTCAATTTTGCTTGCTCCTGAATTGCGTTAAGGATCGTGTTTTGTCGCTGAATGATTTCATGATACTTCTTTTGAAGGTCTCGGATGATTGCAATTTCAACCTCATCTAAGGCTCCAGTCATTTCTTTACGATAGCGCGCAATGAATGGAATCGTAGCTCCCTCATTTAAAAGGCTTAGGGTGTTTACAATTTGTTTTTCCGAGAAAGAAGTTCCTTTCTTGATGTAATCATGAATTTCCATGGATGTTAAAATTTATGCAAGAATAGCAAGAAATTTTGTCAATTTGAATGGATTTAACTACTTTAGTTTATGCAAAAATCCAAAACGGTTCTTTTTAGTATTCTTTTGTTGATGTTATTTTCCTTAACCAACGAAATGCCATATAGTGAAGTTGGATTAGCAAGCTATTACTCTTCTAAATTTGAAGGAAAAAGAACAGCTTCAGGTATTGTTTTTAGACAAGATAGTTTGACTTGCGCGCACAAACATTTGAAATTTGGATCTGTTCTCAAAGTAGTCAATTTAAAAAATGATTCTACTATATTTGTCACCGTAAATGATCGACTCAGTAAAAAATCAAAGTTTATCATAGACGTTTCCCTCAGAGGGGCAAAACAATTAAATTTTGTGCGACAAGGGATGACAAAAGTACAAATCGAAGAAATAACAAAATAATTAATACAGATGAAAAAAATAATTTTTACAGGAGTAACCGGATTATTATTAGTTGCTTGTAAACCTACAACAGTTGAAGCGGTTAAAGAAGATAAAAAAGAGGTGACAGAAGCTGCAGTGGAATTTCCAAACGCTACTGTTGCTGAAGGAAGTACTTTATACGTTGAAAATTGTGGTTCTTGTCATAAGTTAAAGCCCGTAAAAAATTACACGACGGAACGATGGGCGAAAATTGTTCCTCCGATGGCGAAAAAAGCAAAAATTGATAGCGAAAAAGAAGCTAAAATATTGGCTTATGTAACCTGGCAAACCCAAAATTAATTTGGGGATGCTGTATTCGATTTTTAAGGACTTAAAAATAATTGATTTATCAACGGTTTTAGCAGGTCCTTCGGTAGCGACTTTTTTTGCAGAACTTGGTGCTGATGTTATAAAGATTGAAAATAAATTAGCTCCTGATGTTACGCGGACATGGAAAATCCCTGGAGAAAAAGGGGAAATTTCCGCCTATTTTTCGAGTGTAAATTACAAGAAAAAATACATTTCTTTAAATTTAAAAATTGAATCCGATCGAAAAGAACTGTATGACCTCGTAAGACATGCAGATGTGGTGATTTCAAATTTCAAAGCGAAAGATGAACAAAAACTTGGTGTTACGGATGAACTACTTGCTGAAATAAACCCAAAAATTATTCATGCAAAAATCAACGGTTTTGGAGAACATTCCGATCGAATTGCCTATGATTTAATTCTTCAAGCTGAAACTGGATTTATGAGTATGAATGGCGAACCAAATGGTTTACCGACAAAAATGCCACTTGCTTTTATTGACATTTTAGCTGGGCACCAATTAAAAGAAGCCATCTTATTGGCCTATATACAACGGTTAAAAACGAATAAAGGAAGTAACGTCAGCGTTTCTTTATATGATGCTGCTATTTGTAGCTTATCCAATCAAGCTTCTAATTATTTGATGAGTAATCATATCCCAAAGCGACAAGGAAGTTTACATCCAAACATTGCTCCGTATGGTGAATTATTTGAAACGACAGATCAAAAACACATCACTTTTGCAATTGGTAGCAATACCCATTTTGAAAAACTATGCACTGTTCTCCAATTGGAAGCTTTAGTCGATAATCCAGATTATGCGGATAATACCCATCGCGTAAAAAACAGAAAAGTTTTATTTGAATTGATTCAAGAAAAAGTGAAACAATGGAAAAGCGATGACCTTATCGAAACGTGTATTTCACATTTTATACCAGCTGGAAAAGTGAAAGCACTTGATGAAGTTTTCAGAGATGAACAGGCACAAAGGCTCATTAAGGAGGAAATTATCGAACATGAACTTACAAAACGCGTTAGCTCAATTGCATTTCAATGGCATTAGAAATTAGAACGCCCATCAATGAAAACGAATGGAGTGCCTATTATTCCCTAAGGTATGAGGTTTTGCGAGCGCCACTTGGGCAACCTATTGGCAGTGAACGAAATGAAGGGGATGCAACAGGTATTCATTTTGCCCTTTACGAAGATGACACATTAAAAGCAATTGCAAGATTAGATCTTCAAGATCAACAAATAGCTCAAGTAAGATTCGTAGCTGTAGATCAAAAATGTCAAGGTAAAGGCTTTGGGTTAAAAATCATGCAGGCGACTGAAGCAAAAGCAAAACAAATGGGTATTCAAAAAATGATTTTGCATGCGAGGGATTACGCAGTGGAATTTTATTTAAAACAAGGCTACCAAAATTTAGGTGCATCCTATAAGCTATTCGATGTGCTGCAACACTATTTGATGGAAAAAAACCTTTAATTTTTTGCTTTCTTCAAACGCTCTTCAATTTTTTTAGTTACTAAGTTAAATAATAACTTCGCGTCTTTTTCATTCAATTTAGCTCCAAAACGGATAACCTTTCCCAAATATTCAAATGAAATTCGCTCATTCCCTTTCATCCAAGGGGCAGCCTCCCATGCCGACATGAACGAATGAGACTCTGGAACATCCAACTTTATGTTTTTGATGTTTTCAACTAAAAATTGTTTTGCTTTTCCATACCCCTTAATGGATCGCTTAACGGAAAGAGAAGCCTCATCGATTTTTAAAAGTTCTTTTCCCCAAACCATCCACAGGTAGCTACGGGTTACTCGTTGTGCATAGTATATCCAAAACGCCCCGAAAATCATAATAATGATCAATTCTTGTTGAGTCAATTTCATCGAAAAATAACTCCAAACAACTGCAGCACCAACCACATACCACATAATCAACCAAGCCAACATGAGTGGTTTAAACCAATTTAATTTTTCAGGTAAAATCACAATTGTTAAACGTGATTTCTCATCTTTGAAACTGATTCTATTCCCTATCCACTTCATCATTTCATTTTAATTTAATTCAGGGATGCCCCTTCTTGTATTTTTATAACACGAGCTAATTTTTCCAAAATAGATTGATGTCTTCTCACGAATGGATTAGTTTCATCCCATACATAGCCTGCTAAAACAGAACATATTTGTTTCTTAAATTCAGGATTACCATCTTTCGAGAAGAAAATGGTACCTAAAGTACCATCATACCAAGCATGGACATAAGATCGGAATACATTAATTCCAGATTTTAACACTTCCGCATATTGCTTTTCCCAATCCACTTTTTGACCATTCAATTGTTGATCAACTAATTCTGCAGCCTTATAACCAGATGAAATGGCCAAGGTTACCCCTGAACTGAAGATTGGATCTAAAAATTCAGTGCTATTTCCACATAACACAAAACCATCTCCATACAATTGATCTACAGAAACGGCATAATTGGTAATTGTTCTGTTTTCAAAAATGAATTTTGATGACTTAAATCGATCTGCTAATCCAGGAAATTGATAAACCATTTCTCTAAATTTTTCACCGTCGTTTTTTTCAAATTCTTCAATCAATTCTGTATCGCCAACCACACCTACAGATGCTGTTTGATCTGAGAAAGGAATTGACCAAATCCATGCTTTATTATCGTTAAAGGCGTGAACAAAAATATTTTGCGCTGCCTTATTGCTGCGATTTTGGTCTTCAATGTGACAAAAAATAGCACTTCTTGGTGGAGTATTTACGGGTTTATCTAAATTAAAAAGTCTTGGTAAAACTCTTCCATACCCAGATGCATCCATGATGAATTTTGCAGTGATGCAATGCGTTTGATTTTGGTATTGAAAAGTGACCTCTTGAACAGCACTGCTGTTTTTTACGGCTTTTACCTCCGCCTCAAAAAACACATCAACACCTTCCCTCTTAGCAACTTCATCAATCAATGCTTTATCAAAATCTGCTCTTTTTACTTGGTAGGTATAATCCCACCCTTCGGTGTAGCGATCTTCAAATAAAAATGCACATACTTCATTTTGGTGATAGAAGGTTACCCCTGTTTTTAATTGAAACTTTTGCTCGTGAACGGTCTCTACTAAATCAACCTTTTCTAAATAATCCATGCAATGCGGCAACAAACTTTCTCCGATGACGAAACGTGGAAACTTCATTTTTTCCAATACTAACACGGTTTTACCTTTTTTCTGTAGGTATGCAGCCGCAACAGATCCTGCAGGGCCAGCACCAATAATAATTACGTCATACGTTGCTTTCACGGCATGTCATTTATTTCATTAATCACTTCTTCTCTATCTATAAAATGAAAAGCTGTAACAAAACCACTTATGGTTGCACCCAATATCCCATGAAAAACGGTGTTTTGTCCTGTTAAAAATAGATTTGGCAATTTTGTTCTAGCTTGAATATTTGTCTCCAAAGGTAATGAACTTTTTTTTGCAATTCCATAAAGATTACCGTCTTTATTACCTAAATAATCTCTGTAGGTTAGCGGTGTTGAACTATAAACAGCTTCAATGGCTTCGTGGATATCTGGAAACACTTGGGTCAATACTTCTAGAATTTGTTTTTCCTTTAGACGTTTGAAAGCCTCATAAGCTTGATTCCTTGTATTTTTTTCAAAAACGGTATTATACGAAGTGGACCATTCTTCCACCTCTTGAAAATCCATATAGGTAGTTATTGACATGCTGGTCGTATAATCTTCATTTTTCGAGTGATGACCACACGCAATAAAAAGCACGTTTGGCCAAGTTTCCTTATTTTTGATGAACGAAAATACTTGATTGCTTCGATGCCAATAATAATTATGGTTAAAGTACTTGATTTTATTAGGTTTTAAACTCAAATAAACCACAAAAGAGGATGGTGTATTTTCTAATTTCGAAATTCGATTTTTATACGCATTCAAAAAATGCTGTGTGCCAAACAAACGGATAGTATCATTGGGGTGCAGGTTTGAAATAAAATGTTTTCCCGAATAACTCGTTCCGTCTTTCATAAACACCCTTTGAACGGAGCGATTTTCATCCACTTCGGCGTGGGTCATTTCTTTCCTTTTTAGAACTTCACCACCTTGCGATTTAATCACTTTTACCATTGCCTTGGCGATATGACTTCCCCCATCGGAAATTCGATAACTACCCAGAATAAAACTATTCATGATCAAGGCTAACACATAAAAGGGAGTTTCTTCATCTAATCCATAAAGTAATCCCGTTCCTCCGAGCACTGCAATTAAACGTTCATCTTTTGTGATCTCCTCCAGAAAGGATTTCGTATTCAAGGTTAAAATATCGGGCTGATTGTTGTAGTTAAATTCGCTGGTCGTTTTTAATTCATACAACGGAAAATAAGTACAGACATTTTTTATTTGATCGCAAAAAATATCAATGGCTTGAGATTCATTCGGGAAATCTTTTTTTAATTGACTTTTAAAGCGATCATATCCTTGACCAAAAGCATAAGTACTTCCATCTTGAAAATACATCACATCAAAACCATCTTCATTTAAAGGATGAATTTTTAGGTCCTTTAAAATTCCTAGATAATTAAAAAATCGATTCAAATTTCCGCCAGGCTGCAACCCACCAATGTAATGCACACCTGTATCAAAAATATTTTTATCTCTGCTAAAAATTTGCAAACAGCCGCCGATCTGATTATTTTTCTCCAAAATCAAGACGGAAAACCCCTTTTTACTGAGCAATGCCCCACAAGTCAATCCACCGATACCACTACCAATGATTACAAAATCGTATATTTTTGTTTGTTGACTCATTTCGTAAGAATGAAAAGTGTATTTGAGGTATTTTTTGAATGACCAATTTTAGTCATTTTAAGTTGATTTTTATTCACAAAATCAGTCAATAGTGATTCATCTAAAAAATATAGATCAGTGCTCGATTGATTGAACTTAAACACTTTAATCGATAAAAACTCAGTGAATTTAGTATTGCGGTGTTTTTTGGAGTGATTTTGAAGACCATCACGAATGATGATTTTTCCGTGATCCGGCATACCATCCACCATACTTTGCAAGATTTCAAACTGATCTTCGTACGACAAATAATGCAAGACGTCCAATAAAAAGTAAACATCTTTTGAGGGAATTTTGGCTCCACGAACATCTTTGTATTCAAAATGTAAAGCTATTGATTTATCTCTGATTTGTTTTGCCAATTCCACCTTAGAAGCATCGAAATCCCATGCTTCTATTTCCCGATCTGCAGACCTATAATGCAGAAATAATTCAAAATATCCGTATCCACAACCGATGGATAAAATCGATTTTCGATCTCCAATTAACTGATCATAATGTGCATAATTTTTCTTCTCTAGATGATATTTTATGCGTACATACCATTCCAACACTGGACCTTTAAACCAATAGTTTTTATGAATTCTTGGAAATAAATAATCAGGAGTTTCCAATTCGGACTTCAGTTTGATCATTTCGTCTTGCATGTAAGCACGGATTTTTTTCGATCGCTCTTGATAGGTCAATCCGTATTCATTACTGTCATGTTGAATTCTTGGAAGAACCTTAACGGTCAATTGTCCCCGCTTGATTAAAAAGTCATTTTTTGGAATAACATCATATACACCATGTAAAAGTAAAGGCTGAATATCTAACTTTAATTTCTGAGCAAGAAAAAATGCCCCTTTATGAAAACGATGCATCGCACCATCAGCACTTCTTGTCCCTTCTGGAAAGATGACCACGCTATAACCTTGCTTTATTCTTTCAGCAACGGTCACCAATCCTTCTTCACTTCCCTCTTCAGCAAAAATGTAACCTGCATAACGAATAAACAATCCGAAAAAAGGCGAATTATACACCCATTTTTTGACCATAAGAACAGATTTCGGATGCAAGGAAGCCGTTAATAAAATATCGAGAAATGACGTGTGATTAGCAACGAAAACACAAGGTTTATGAGGATCAATGAGATCAAATTGTATAACGTTCTTCTTGACATGCCCTCCCATAAAAAGGGTTGATTTCAATAATTTACTGATCAAGTAATTAAAAAACCGTTGCTTCTTGAATTTCGATATTGGGATAAATTGAATTAAAATTAAAATCAGATTTAAGAACAAGGCTCCAACAAAGAAATAGGAATAAAGAAATAACGTAATGACCAGATGAAATGCCGAAATTGGATATTTATTTTTTTGAATACGACGAAAAACCATGCGGTCAAATAGAAAAGGTTGCAGGAATAAGGTAGCCCACAACACGCATAAAATTCCAAGTACACTGATTGCCGCAATGGAATGAATTGAGGGGTGTTTTGCGAAAATCAAAGCTCCAGTTCCCAAAATGGTCGTAATTGCAGACAACCAAATGGCAGTTCGGTAACTTTTTAATAGGGTTGTTCCATACTTTAACTTTTGAAGCATTCCATCCATTACGAAAATACTAAAATCATCTCCTAGACCGAAGATGAATGTCGCTAAGATGATATTTACAAAGTTAAATTCAATGCCAAAGAGCTCTGCAAAAGCAAGAATCCAAAGCCAACTCAACAACATGGGAATAAAAGCAAAAATGGCCAACTCGATTCGACCGTAAATCAGCAAAAACGAAAAGAAAACTAAGGCAGCTGAGAAATACAATAAAAAATTCAAATCCTCACGAACACTGACCAATAAGGAAGAAGCTAAATCCGACACATCATAAACTTCTATGTGCTCCAAGGACTTTATTTCTTCCTTCAATTGTGTCACAAATTTTTTCGGGATCAAAACAGAAGTGATAATATGGTGCGTTCCATTTTCTCCTTGATGCATAAAAGCACCCATTTGTAAAGCTTGCAAGCTGATTGTATCTCCTTGATAATTTGCTGCTAAGGTATTGTAAAAGTCATCAAAGGCATTGGAATTTAGACCTTGAGCATCTGCCGATTCACTCATATAGGATTTGAGTAAAGGAGCCTTTTCTTTCCAAAATTGCTGCCAATGTAACCTTTTTTCTGAAAGTTCATTTTGATACGGAAACACTGTGGCGGTCGAAACGATCTCGGAAATTCCTAACGAATCCTTTCTTTGCTTGAGGAATTGAAACAAATTCAAATTTGCGCGTAGGGCTTGTTCAAGCGATGTACTCGATGCAAAAAGGTATATTTTTTTATCGGAAATCGGATCGATACCTGTAAAATCCTTTTCCTTTTGAATCAATTCCTCAGAATGAAATCCTAAATGTTGGATATCTGCATCAAAGTGCAATTCTGGGGGAAATATGAAGGTGTAAATGGTAAACAATAAGGTGGCAAACAAACCGATTCGAATCGCTATTTTTTTTAACGGAAATTCCTTTGGTGTATTTTTTTTTGTTGCTTTGAATTTGAATTTGAAAATTTCTAAAAAGACGGGTAAAAAAAACAAAGTCGTGAGCGCAGCTGATCCTAAGGTAACAATAGCAATTCTACCAAAATCTTTAAGAATTTGGGAATCTGTAAAGGTTAATGCATAAAAAGCACCAATTGTCGTGAAGCTACCTATGATGAGTGGATTTGCGATTTGCTTAACCGTCTCCAAAATGGATTTATGTTCTTTCAGATGTGTGAAAAAATGAAAAGAATAATCCAAGATTATCCCCAATAAAACAGATGCCGTAGCCAACGAAATTGCGGAAATCTGAGGATGTAAATAACCCATGATACCAAGTCCCCCGAAAGCCCCAAAGAGTGCAGGAACAACAAATATGACAGGTAAAATTAAACTTCTGAAATAAAGAATAAGCAACAATAAAATGGATGCCACCGCAAGACTACTAACCAGCCAATTATCTTTCCTTATTTGTTGTGCATTTTCATTAGAAATTAAAAAAGTCCCGAAAAAATCAAATGGATATTTTTGTGCAAGTTGATTTAAATGGTTCGTCAATTGCGCATTTTTTTGAGCATCGGTGATGGAATAGTTTAAATCTGCAAAAAAATAAAGACGTTCTTGATTCACATCTGTAAAGAAACCGTCTTGAGCAATGATACCATTTTCTTTATCTTTCTGGAAAACGTTCAAATAAGGTGCGGAAAGACTCAAAGGGTCTTTCATCAAAAAGGATTGGTAAAAAAACCCTTGGCCATTAATGATTTGACGCTTAATTTTTAAAATGGTGGCATTGACAGCATCTTTGTTTATTCTTTTGGATAAATTTTGATAATCTTCATCCGTAAATAAGTAGGGTAAATTACGATTCGTTTGTTCAACAAATAATAAAGCTTTATCTTCTGGAAACAGCACAAAATTCGTCAGTAAACCCTCATGTTGAATGTTGTTTTTTAGTACGATTATGTGGTCCTCTGTGATTGAATCATGATTTGTAATGGAAAAGATCACCTTCGAATTTAACTTACTTTCTTTTAGTAAATTTTGATAATCCGTAAATGCCTCTTTTTTGGGAAAAATTGCGAATATATCTTCATTAATTTGAAGCCTTTTAATTCCCTGAATAAGGAACAAGATAATACCTAAAAATAAAGCAAAAAAGGCCCATTTCTGTCTTATAAAGTAGGAATTTAATCGATAAAAAAACTGACCCATTACGTATCCATGTGATTAACTAATTCTTGAAATGCCTTTTTGTTCTTTGTTTTTAAAACAAGTAAGGAACTATTAAAAGCAGCTTTCACCGCAATAGGAACTCCACCACCTAGCTCAGCCCAATGTCCACCGACAAAAATATTGGGCACAGTGGTTTGATACCTCGCCACTTTATTCTGCATGTTTTCTTTACCAGGTCTTGTTCCCATAATCGTACCATTCAAATTGTGCGTGTATCGATAATAAGTGATGGGTGTTGCAATTTCTTGGTGAATGATGTGTTTTCTAATGGTCGGGCAAAGCTGTTTTTCGATACGGCCAATTACAATATCTGCAAATTTTTCTTTCAGCGCTTTATAAGCCTCTGTCTTGATAAATTCTCCATTGGGTTTGCGTTCAGTTTGCCAATAATTTTCATATTCCATCCATGCAGGCACATAAAGGGTGATCATTCCTTGTCCAGCTGGGGTCATGGTATGGTCTCTGGATGTTGGCGCTAATACAGAAATATGCGATGTTTCCGGATTGCCTGACATATGCTCTTCACGCGGCAAACTATCATCGCATAGCATAATCAACTCCGTGCCAAAACCTAAGGATTCTACAGGAACATCAAGAATTAAAGATATGGTCACAGATGAAGAGTACATATCAGCTTGAGCTAATTTTTCATTAAATCGTTTTGGCAAATAAGACTTTGGCAATAAGTCGTTGTAGAGCTTAGAAATGTCGCAAGCAGCAATCAGAAAATCACCCGTAACATGATACGATTTGGCTCGATTAGTATAGTCAACCCCGACAAATCGATTATGTTCAACATGAATTTTAGTTACTGTAGTACTGGTTAAAACCTTACTTTGTTTAAATTTCAAAATATTCTCCTCCAACCATTTAGGAATAACTTGACTACCTCCAATCGGTGGATTTTGGTAATCGTTATTGTACGCCCAAGCGATAGGAAACAAACAAGATAATAAATCATTTTCGGTGCAAAATAATTTATGGAGGTTTTCATCTTTAAAAAATTTAGTCAATCCTTTTTTAACTCCCTTTTCGCCGCTACCCGTTAGAGCATAGGGTATGATGGGAGCGATGATACGCAATTGTTTCAAACCGTAAAACAACTTCTGAAAACCATTAAAAGTTTCCTTCGATCGAAAAAGTTTGTCAAATTTTAGGGAAACATTAGCGATCTTTTTGGCTGCTAGAAAAAACTGTTCAATACCTTCCTTTTCATGAGGAAAATCGGCTTGCAATTGAGCTTTTAAAGTATCCGGATGATTGGTTAAGGTATAATCGTGATGTGCTGTTTTATGCCTTTGGATTTTTTGCATTTCTTGAGGAACTGGAAAATCATTTCCAATGAACCGAAATAATTTGGTAATCGTTCCATTTTTACCGTATTGATTTAACCAATGGATGGCCGTATCAAAGTTGTATTCTTTACGCTGGAATCCTTGCAGATAGCCACCAAGCATATATTGCTTTTCCAACAGACAAACAGATAAACCAGCCTTTGACAATAATGCAGCAGCAGTTAAACCACTGACACCTCCTCCAATAATTATCACATCAAAATGCTGTTGATTGATTGCCTCCATATTACAATTTCAAAAGTAGTAAAAATAAAACATTTTGCATTTTAAATTGTTTCACGGCAAATATAGAAAGGGAAATTGCTATAATTCACTAGAAAATTCTATTTTTGTTCGTTCAATTGAAAAAATAAGTAATGAAAGCCTTAGATGCCTTATTCGAAGCAAACAAAATTGCTTTTTCACCCTTTGTGTTTCAAACCGTGAACACCATGCTAGAATTGGGCATGATGGACCTACTTTTCGAAACTAAAGAAGGACAAACAATTGGACAAATTGCAGATAAAACAAGTATTTCCAAATACGGAGTTACGGTGCTTTTTGAAATGGCAGAATGTGCAGAAATCATTGAACGCGATGAACAAGATCGATACACCTTAACAAAGGTGGGTTTTTTCTTAGTGCGAAATCCAATGACCCTTGCAAACTTTCATTTTACCAATAAAATCAATTACAAAGGATTATTTCACCTTACCGAAGCCATTCGAGATGAAAAACCAGCTGGATTAAAAGAATTGGGGGAATGGAAAACCATCTATGAAGGACTTTCCTCTCTCAAAGAAGAAGACAAAAAAGCTTGGTTTGATTTTGATCATCATTATTCTGACAATTCATTTGGGGAAGCCCTAAAAATCATTTTTAGACAGCATCCGAAACAAATTTTTGACATAGGTGGAAATACAGGTAAGTGGACGATTGCGAGTACATCACACGATGAAAATGTTCAAGTCACCATTTTTGATTTACCCCAGCAAATTAAAATCGCCAAAGCGAACATCGAGGACAACCATCCTAATTTAGCATCAAGAGTAAGTTACCATCCCATAAATTTATTGGATGCTTCCTCTGAAATTCCGGGAGGTGCTGATGTGTATTGGATGAGTCAATTTTTGGATTGTTTCAGCGAAGAAGAAATTGAAGCCATCTTATTGAAAATAAAAAAACATGCTTCAAAGGATTCAACAGTTTTCATCATGGAAACTTTCATCGATGACCAACGATTCCCTGCTGCTAAGTACAGTTTGGTGGCGACATCACTTTATTTTACGGTGATGGCAAACGGAAATAGTAAAATGTATGCTTCTTCCGTTTTTAAATACATCTTAGCAAAAGCAGGATTTGAAATTGTAAAATCCCACCAATTGCATGAAAATTCATTTCACACCATTTTGGAATGTAAAATAAAATCATAGAAACGAATTAAAATGAGTATACTAAATCTAAAAGATATTGAAAACGTTGCTTTGAATTTTGAAAAGGTGAATACCCGTTCAGAGGATCGCGATCACCTTCAAAAATCTTTTCAATTTTTAGAGGATTTTTCCAAAAACAAAATTATATACGGGATTAATACAGGATTTGGTCCAATGGCGCAGTTCAAAATTGCTCCCGAAAAATTAAATCAATTACAATACAATCTAATACGCAGTCATTCTTCAGGAACTGGCTTAGCTTTAGATGAAATCCATGCTCGTGCAGTCATGCAAGCTCGAATGAACAACTTTGCTCAAGGTAATTCGGGTATTAGCTATGGTGTAGTGGAAAAGATTGCTGAATTTTTGAATGCGCGTATCACACCAGAAATTTTTGAGCATGGAGGTGTAGGTGCTTCGGGTGATCTAGTTCAATTGGCGCATCTTGCTTTATGTTTAATTGGAGAAGGTTACGTTTATTATCAAGGTGAAAGAAGACCAACGCATGACGTATTGAAGCAATTAAATATTAAACCTTTAGAAGTTAAATTACGCGATGGTTTAGGATTAATGAACGGAACTTCTTGTATGACAGGAATTGGTGCCGTAAATTTAGTTTATGCAGAACGTTTACTGTTTTGGTCCCTTGCCAGCTCTTGCATGATTAATGAAGTGGTTGAATCTTACGACGACTCTTTCTCTAATGGATTAAATCAGGTAAAAAGACATAAAGGACAAACAGAAGTTGCCCAATTTATGCGTGACTTTTTGAAAGACTCAAATTTGATTAAAAAACGGGAAGAACTGTTTAAAAATCATCAAGACGAGGATGAAACTGAATTAAAAAAGAAAGTTCAAGAATACTATTCAATTCGTTGTGTTCCTCAAATTATTGGTCCTGTTTTGGACACGATTAATCAAGCTAAGGAAGTCGTTGAAAATGAATTAAATTCGACCAATGACAATCCCGTAGTTAGTGTTGAAGAACAAAATGTTTTTCATGGAGGTAACTTTCACGGCGACTACATTTCATTGGAAATGGATAAACTAAAACTTGTGATTACTCGATTGACGATGTTGGCAGAACGCCAATTGAACTTTTTATTAAACAATCGTATCAATGGCTTATTTCCTCCATTTTTAAATGCAGGAACTTTAGGTTTTAATTTTGGCATTCAAGGGATGCAATTTACAGCCACTTCAACAACGGCTGAGAATCAAATGTTATCCAATTCGATGTATGTACACTCCATCTCCAACAACAATGACAACCAAGACATTGTGAGTATGGGAACGAACAGTGCTTTAATCGCAAAAAGAGTAATTGATAACGCATTTCAAGTCATGGCTATTCATTTGATTGCGGTTTGTCAAACCATTGATTTATTGCCCAACGAAAAAAAGAATTTGATATCCACAAAATCAAAAGAAATTTATAACTTAATACGATCTGAAGTAGCCATGGTTACGGAAGATGTTCCACCCTTTGAATCCATTCAAAAGGTGATTCAAATTTTAAAGAATAAGGCGGTATGAAATGTGCATTAGTTACGGGTGCCTCTAGAGGAATAGGAAGAGCGGTGGCTATCCAATTGGTGAAAGATTTGCAACTTCATATCTTAATCAATTATGCTTCTAATGATGCCGCAGCCTTGGAAACCAAGTCACTCATTGAAGCCAATGGCGGAACGGCAGAATTACTGAAATTCAAAGTAGAAAACGCTGAAGAAGTCAAAAATGTTTTAGGCGAATGGATCAACAGCCATCCCGACCATCAAATTGAAGTTTTAGTGAACAATGCGGGCATCACCAAAGACAATTTATTTCCTTGGGTGACTGAAAGCGATTGGGATCAAGTGATTGGCATCTCCTTAAAAGGTATGTACAATGTGACCCAAACCGTTATTCAAAAAATGTTGCGTAGCCGAAAAGGTCGTATCATCAATATGGCTTCCTTATCAGGTTTAAAAGGAGTTCCTGGTCAAACCAATTACTCCGCAGCAAAAGGAGGTATGATTGCCGCTACGAAAGCACTTTCTCAAGAAGTAGCAAAAAGAAATATTACAGTAAATGCTGTCGCGCCTGGATTTATCGCATCCGATATGACCAGTGAACTTGACGAAAGCGAATTAAAGAAAATGGTTCCTGCAAATCGATTCGGACAACCGGAGGAAGTGGCGCATTTGGTCAGCTTTTTGGCATCTGAAAAAGCAGCATACATTACAGGAGAGGTCATTAATATTAACGGGGGCATATACGCTTAGGTTATGGAACATCGAGTTGTCATCACAGGCTTAGGAATTTATTCTTGCATTGGAGAGGATAAAGCAGCTGTTTTAGATTCTTTACAAAAAGGGAAGTCCGGTATTATTTACGATGCCCCAAGAAAGGAATTTGGATACCGATCCGCACTTACTGGTTTTGTAAAAGACCCTGATTTAAAACCTTTTCTTTCTAGAAGAGAACGAATTGGAATGCATCAACCAGCCATGTTTGCCTATATGGCCACCAAAGAAGCTTTAGAACAAGCAAAATTGGATATCGACTTTTTAGAGCATCATGAAACTGGTATCATCTACGGTAATGACAGTACAGCAGGTGCAGTTATTGAAACTATTGATAAAGCCAGAGCAAGAAAAGATAACACCTTGATAGGAAGTGGTGATATTTTCCAAAATATGAACTGTACGGTCAACATGAATCTCTCCACGATTTATAAACTAAAAGGAATTAATTTAACCTTAAGTGCCGCTTGTGCATCAGGTTCGCATTCTATTGGAATGGCCTATTTGATGATCAAACAAGGTTTACAAGATCGAATAATTTGCGGAGGAGCTCAAGAAATTAATCAATATGCCATGGGAAGTTTTGATGGGTTAGGCGCCTTCTCAATTCGAGAAGACAAACCTCATCAAGCATCGAGACCATTTGATCGAGATCGAGACGGATTGGTTCCTTCTGGTGGTGCGGCTACGGTGATCATTGAATCGCTAGCATCAGCGATGAAAAGAGGAGCTCCAATTTTAGGCGAGATCATTGGTTATGGTTTTTCCTCCAATGGGGATCATATATCAAATCCAAATTTAGACGGACAATTCAGGTCGCTAAGTATGGCCATAAAACAAGCTGGAATTCATTCAGACGAAATCGATTACGTGAATGCACACGCTACTTCTACCCCTATTGGAGATTTGATGGAAGCAGAAGCAATTCATAAAGTGATCGGTGGAAAAGTGCCCGTTAGTTCTACTAAAAGTATGACTGGACATGAATGTTGGATGGCTGGAGCAAGTGAAGTGGTGTATTCAATGTTGATGATGCAAAATGATTTTATTGCGCCAAATATTAATTTCGAAAATCCGGATGAAGCATCGCAAAAAATTAATATCATTCCTACCTACACAGAAAAAAATATAGATTGTTTCTTGTCAAATTCTTTTGGATTCGGAGGAACCAACTCATCTCTAGTGATTAAAAAATTTAAGTAAAATAATATGAACAGAACAGAAATCATTGAAACAACAAAACGATTTTTATCTGAAGAATTTGAAGTAAATCCAGATTTAATTGAATCTGCTAACAACCTTAGAGATACTCTTGATTTGGACTCTTTGGATTATGTAGATTTAGTGGTTGTGATCGATGAAAATTTTGGATTCAAACCTACAGCTGATGATTTGAAAGGCGTTGAAACTTTCGAACATTTTTTTGAATTGGTTGAACGAAAATTAGAAATAGCCTAAAGGCATGGCAGAAAAAAAGTGGGATGGAAAAACGAAAGGTTCTCTATGGGGCTATCGGTTCTTCATCTTTCTGATTCACTATTTGGGGCTAAACATAGCCTACTTTTTTTGTTTTTGGATATCCTTATGGTATTTATTTTTTAATTTAAAAGCAAGAAAGGGTGTGATGCAGTTTTACCAAAAAGGACTTGGTTACTCTAGTTGGTCAGCTTTTTGGAATGCCCGAAAAAACTTTTACCAATTCGGGACAACTTTGATTGATCGAGTTGCTTTTAAAACAAAACATAAAACTAAATTCAACTACCACTTTAACTTAGAAGAAATCTTAATTGAAATGGCTAAAAGTGGAAAAGGTGGTTTTTTATTCTCGGCACATCTTGGGAATTGGGAAAATGCAGGGAATTTAATTAAAGAGCGTATCACTTCAAAAATAAATGTAGTCATGTTGGATGAAGAGGTACAAAAAATAAAAAACTATTTGCAAAAAGAAGTAGGCGAATCGGAATACCAACTGATTGCGATTAAGGACGATTTTTCGCATCTGATTGCCATTCACGCTGCTTTGCAGAGGAATGAATTGGTAGCCATGCATGCCGATCGTCTTTTTGAAGGAGCAAAAAAAGTCAAATTACCTTTTATGAAGTCGTTTGCTGAATTTCCTTTAGGACCTTTTACGATGGCTTTTAAATTTAAAGCCCCTGTTACATTTGTTTACGCGATTAAATCGGCACCTTATACCTATCAACTTTCAGCGACACCCGCGATGCTTTTTGATTCGGCTGCAGATTTAGCCCAAGCATACGCTAAAGAATTAGAAAAAATGGCGACTTCTAATCCTAACCAATGGTTCAATTTTTATCCCTATTTTGTAAACTAAAATGATGATCATTTCCAAAGAAAATATTACCTCCATTATTCCGCAAAGAGATCCTTTTATCATGATCGATCAGTTGATGCATTCCGATGAACATGGATTTATCACTACCTTTGAAGTTACGCAAGGTAATCTCTTTTTGCAAGATGGAAAACTTTCAGAATCAGCTCTTGTTGAAAATGTTGCGCAATCTTGTGCCGCTGGATTCGGCTACTTGGGAAGTCAACAAGGAGACAAAGAACCTCGTATAGGATTTATCGGTGCCATAACGAAATGCCATGCGATAAGCCCTGCTTTTTTAGGTAATCAACTGACTACAAAAATTAGCATCATTCAAAGTTTTGAACAAATTCATTTGGTTCAAGGTGAGGTGTTTCACGGAAATGAAAAATTATTAGCATGTCAAATGAAAATCGTTTTGGCATGAAAAAACTATTCTTTGAAGTAGCCTTAAAAGTTCGATTCTCTGAAACGGATGCCATGGGTGTGGTATGGCACGGCAATTACTTGAAATTCTTTGAAGATGCAAGGGAGTTTTTTGGTCTACATTATGGTATGGCCTACCTCGATTTTTATGGTAATGGTTACTTCACTCCAATCGTTAAATCAGAACTTCAACATAAAGCTTCGATTTACTATGGTCAGGATGTATTGGTGAAAATCAACTTGGAAAAACACGATTCCGCCAAAATCATTTTTAATTATGAGGTTTGGAACACCACTTTAAATGAATTAGCAGCAGTTGGTTCTACCATGCAAGTTTTTTTAGATGTGAATTCTCGTGAAATGGAACTGGCAAAACCAGAATTTTACGAACAATGGGAATCAAAACAAGCATGGCTATAATCCCCATCTACATAGCGCCAATTTCCCTAATAAGTCCTTTAGGAAATGATTTAAAGGATCATAAAATTGCTCTTGCGAAAAACTTATCTGGAATTGCTACCCAACCAAAAGTAGGTTTTGGGGCTGAAAATTGGCCTCAAGCCAAGATCAACACCTTACCTGAAAAAAATCGATTTGATCATTTATTAAATATAGGGTTAGATAAAATTGCTGAAAAGATTGGATCATCTCTTTTAGAACATGAATCAACTTTGGTGATCATCTCATCTACCAAAGGAAATCTAGACCTACTTCCGTTGAATCCTTTTGATGGAATTTTTGAGATGGTCAAAACTAAATGGAATTTAAAACATCAACCCATTTTAATTTCAAACGCTTGTATTTCAGGAGTGGTAGCCATTCAGAAAGCAGCCGATTATTTGAGGTATCAACCTTTTCAACAAGTCATTGTACTAGGTATCGATGTACTCTCTGAATTTGTAACGTATGGCTTTCAATCCTTGTTTGCATTATCGGATGAACCCTGTAAACCATACGATCGCAATCGCAAAGGAATTAATCTAGGTGAAGCTTTCGGTGCTGTACTTTTAACCAAGGATGCCGATCAATCCAATATTGTTTTTCATCACGCTACCACCTCCAACGATGCCAATCATATTTCGGGCCCCTCGAGAACGGGTGAAGGCTTATACAGATCGATTTGCAAATTATTTCAAGAGACTGGAGTCAAAGCTTCAGACATTGCATTCATATCTGCTCACGGTACAGCCACTTTATACAACGACGATATGGAAAGTCAGGCTTTTCATCGTTCCGAATTGGCCAACATTCCTACTTTTAGTATGAAGGGATACTTCGGACATACTTTAGGAGCTGCTGGTGTAATAGAAACCATTGCTTCACTATTTTGTCTCCAAGATGGAATAGCCTACAAATCACTTGGATTTGAAGAAGAAGGAACAACTTGTGCCATGCATATTTGTCGAGAAAACACCAAAACGACTTCCAAATTTGCTTTAAAAACGGCTTCCGGATTTGGAGGAGGAAATGCCGCATTATTAATGGAAATCAAATCATAATGCATATTCCTTTTTGTTATATCAACCCATATACGATCAAATCCTCTTCGGGATACACCTTTCAACTTCAAGAAGAGGAAAGCGATTTCAAAACTCATTATAAGGATTTAGAGATAGAATATCCAAAGTTTTACAAGATGGATCGATTATCCAAAATGGCTTTTATCGCCTTGAATCATCTTACTCGAGAGACTGATTTTGAACAATTTGGAGATGATGAAATTCATATGATTTTTGGGAACACTTCTGCCAGCACCTTCGTGGATCAATTGTTTTCGGAAAGTTATTCACTTCAAAAAAGTCCGAGTCCCTCCTTATTTGTGTATACCCTACCCAATATTCTTACTGGAGAATTAGCTATTTTCAAAAAATGGTATGGCGAAAATTGTTTTTACGTTTGTGAATCTTTCGATCCCATATTATTCAAGGATCAAATTGCATTTGCATTTCATAAAGGGGCAAAAGGCGTTTTATGTGGTTGGGTAGAATCCATCGGTAACAAGCACGAGGCCTTGATGTTTTTCGTAAAAAACCCTGTAAGTGAATTGGAAATTATAGAACTTTATAATAATTTAGAAAAATGAGTGAATTAAAAGAAACATTAAAAGCCCAAATCATTGAGCAATTAAATTTAGAAGACCTGACTCCGGCTGACATCCAAGATGACATGCCTCTTTTTGGAGAAGGTTTAGGATTAGATTCCATTGATGCCTTAGAGTTCATCGTGTTGCTCGAACAATTTTATGGGATTAAACTGGCGGATCCAAGTGAAGGAAAAGCTGTTTTTAGTAGTGTCAATAGCCTTGCGGAATTTATTGAAAAAAATAAAAAATAATGATTCTAATTACCGGACAGGGAGTCATCAGCGCCTTAGGTGTAAATGTGAACGAAAATTGGGCGCATTTACAACGGGAGAAAAGTGCCATTAAGAAAGGAATTCAATCCTTTTCATCGCCTTATTTAGTGGGACAAATAGAACTATCAAATGAGGAACTGAAACAATTGGCTCAAGTAGACGGTGATTATTCCAGAACAGCCCTGCTTGGGATGATTGCAGCAAGAGAATCCTTTGCATCCCATGAAATTCATCCTGAAATTAGAACGGGTTTTATTTCTGGAACTTCAGTCGGTGGAATGGACCTAACTGAAGGAGAATACAAAAACTATCTAACAGAAAACGAAACGGATCGATTAGAAACGTATAAACAACATTCAAGCGGAATTGCGGCATATCAAATTGCGCAATTATTAGGGGCAACCGATTTTGTAAATACCATCTCTACAGCCTGTTCATCAGCAGCTAATGCAATCATGCTGGGCGCAAGACTTATCGAAAGCAACCAACTCGATCGAGTTATCGTCGGAGCAACTGATGCTTTGTCGCTCTTTACCATTTCTGGATTCAGATCTTTAATGATTTATGATACGGAATGGTGCGCTCCTTTTGATGAACGAAGAAAAGGACTAAATTTAGGCGAAGGAGCAGGTTTTATTGTTTTGGAATCTGAAAAATCACAAAAGATTACCCAATCCAAAGTTCTTGGATTACTGTCCGGATGGTGCAATGCTTCAGATGCATTCCATCAAACCGCATCATCACCCGATGGCCAAGGTGCTGTGCTATCCATGCAGGGAGCTTTGAAAAGAGCAAATTTAAAACCTGAGCAAATCGATTATGTCAATGCACATGGCACGGCAACGCCCAATAATGATTTGTCGGAATCTCATGCATTGAAACAAATCTTTAAAGAAATTCCGCCATTTAGCAGCACAAAAGCTTACACAGGACACACCCTTGCTGCATCAGGAGGAATCGAAGCTGTATTTTCGTTATTAGCGATCGAACACCAGTGTCTTTTACCGAACTTGAACTTTCAAAATCCTATTGAAGAAACTGGATTGATGCCCGTACAAAAATTAGTTTACGAGCAAAATATTAAGCACGTTCTTTCCAACTCATTTGGATTTGGAGGAAATAACTCATCCATCATCATCAGCAAATATTAATATGTATTTCATTCACAAGGCCTCTTCCATCAATTGTCAAAAAGCATATCAACACGACAATATTTTTCGGGATTTAATGAAACCCGAAGATTACCTTATGTTAGAGGAAGTAGATTATAAGTCGTTAATACCTCCTGCTGCCCTGAGAAGAATGAGTACCATCCTCAAAAATAGTTTGTGCGCTGCTCACCAACTTAAAACCGAGCACGACTTTGACGCGATCATCGTCGGCACTGGTTTGGGTTGTCTTCAGGATACCGAAAAATTTCTAAAAACCATACATATTTCCCAAACGGAAACCCTTTCCCCTACTGCATTCATTCAATCGACTCACAATACAATCGCTGGACAAATTTCTTTGGCTTTGAACAACCAAGGGTATAACATGACGCATACCCAGCATACCCTTTCATTTGAGGTAGCATTAATGGATGCCATGCAAGCCGTTGACGATGGAATGAATCAAGTTTTACTTGGTGCCGCGGAAGAATATATTCCATTTTTAGATCGACTTTCCGACATCGTTATACCGCATGATTATCCTCTTAGTCAAGGTGTATCATTTTTCAACATTTCTAAAACACCCGCCGAAATTGGAATAACATCAATACAATTTTTCAATTTTAAAAATCCAGAAGAAGTAAGGAATGTAATCCATGATATTCACGCTGATGTATTGATTTACAATGGCACAAAAGATGAGTCTATCCATATGAAAAATCAAATTAACATTTCCCAGTTCACGGGTTTTTATTTGTCAAACAGCGCGTTTGCCATGCATATTGGTTATGATTATTTGAAAAACAATCCACTTGCAAACAAGGTCATCGTTTGGAACAACCTTTCTCAAAATCATCAATGTATTCTAGTCATCGAAAGGAAATGATACATCGCGTTAACCAGTTCATCTTTTTAGTACTTCTCGTTTACTTCGTTTGGATCGAACATTTCCTAGCACTCAGTATTCTTCTAGCGATTTACTTTATGGTGATTTCTATTGGAGTAACGCAAATGTGGGTTGGCTATTTTATTCGAAGCAAAAATAAACTTAAAAATGCATCCGTTTTATTAACTTTTGATGATGGACCGCATCCGGAATACACCCCTAAAATTTTAAAAATTTTAGAGACCGAATCGTGTAAAGCCATATTTTTCATCATTGGTTCAAAAGCTGAAAAACATCCAGAAATTATCCAAGCAATTATTGATGCCGGACATATCATTGGAAATCACACTATGACCCACCCGCCTCTTTTCGCTCTTTCTAAAGTCTCGAAAGTGAATGCAGAAATCGAAAAAGCAAATCAGACTATCCACGCGTTAACAGGTCAGAAGCCTGTTTTTTTCCGGCCACCCATCGGTTACACCAATCCGATCATTGCCAAATCAATAAAAGAATTAAAACTTACAGTTATCGGCTGGACGTTGCGATCTTATGATTCTGTATTTCGTTCTTCCGTGAAACTCACTTCTCGATTAGTCAAAAGAGTCAAGCCAGGACAAATCATTCTCTTGCACGACAATTTAGCAGTAACCCAATCATGTTTAGCTGCATTTATTACCGAAGCTAAAAAAAAGGGCATTACTTTTGTTCAATCCAAAGAAAATATTCCATTATGAAAATTGTTCTCCTTATTTTGTTCTCCTTGTTAATGAGCAGCTACCATTGGACTCAAGAATATAAAAAATTGACACAAACCTCGACACTAGAATCAAAAATTGAGCACAAAGGCAAGACAATCAAAACCCTTCAAGCTGATTTTAGCGAAGCGATTCATTCAAGTGTTTTAAAGGATATTGCCAAAGCATCGGGAAAACTTTTTTACAAATCTAAAGACCAGATCAGATGGGAGCATATTTCACCGATTTCTAAAATCATGATCATGAATGGGAAGTCCATTAAAATGCAAGAAAAAGGGAAGGAAATCAAAAACAATCAATCCAATCGCATTGCATCAAAAATACAATCCATGATGAACGGTTTACTTTCTGGGGCATTTATCAAAGATAAAAGTTATAAAATTGCATATTACGAATCAAATTCAATGTATAAACTACTTTTATTACCCGTAGGTAAAATGTCAAAATACATCCAACAAATCGAATTGTATTTTAATAAAGAAACCCTTTTATTGGATCAATTGATCTTGAAAGAATCCGATAAGGATTTTATACAATACCAATTTTCTAACATCAAGGTAAATCAAACCTTAAGTGATCAAAAATTTAAAACTTTTTAATATGTTCCAAAACGATTTTTACCAACTCAACCAAACCAATCAAATTGCGGAGAACAGTCTTGAGTTTCAAATTCAACTTAATCCCAAGCACGCTGTTTTCGGAGGTCACTTTCCTGATAATCCGGTAACACCAGGTGTCATGCAAATGGAAGTCTTAAAAGAACTATTGGTGCAACACTTTGCATGTTCCATTGATTTTTTAGAGATGAGTAGCTGCAAGTTTTTAAAAGTGTTAAATCCAGAAGAAACACCAGAAGTTATGGTAAAAGTACAATTTGAGGAAATCCAGGAACACAAGCAATTAAAAGTACAAGCGACATTTCAAGCAAACGAGGTGATCTTCACCAAAATAGCGAGTTTATATCTTATGCATTAAGATTTCCTGAAAATTTTCAATAAAAGATAACTACTTAAAAAACCGACTAAAGCAACTATTAAGGCAAAGACAGTTGCTCCGACAACATATTCGTAAGCATTTGATTGAATTCCCTCGATGCTCAGATCGGTAAGCTTTTCAGGAGCTATTTCACCATTCAAAAGAATTTGACCACAAAAGGTACTTCCTAACAAGATGAAAGGAATCATAGGAGGTATCGAAATATTTGCTGCTGCGATAAAAAGTACTTTATTCAATCGGAATAAGATCGCCAAAGGAATCCCGACTAACAATTGAAAACCCCATATCGGAAAAATACCCATAAAAAATCCAAAACTAATCGATAAGGCTTTGCGTAAATTCGATTCTTGAGGTTTCACTGCTTCCATCCAAATGGCCTGAAAGGTGTTTCTCGTAAAGAATTTTTTAGGGTAATAGTAGATGAAAGCAATGAGCACTAATACGGAGTTCAAGACGCTGATTCGAAAAAAATCTCTTCCTGGTCTAAAATGAGAAACACGTTCGTCTGGATCATATTTCACCCGAATCGGAACCGGAACAAATTTTACATTTTTCCATGCTAAACGGACAATAACTTCAATTTCAAATTCAAATTTGGACGTAAAGAAAAATAGCTTTCGCATCGGTTCAAGCGGATAAACTCTAAATCCTGTTTGCGTATCTGGCAAGGTGATACCCGTTTCAATTTTGAACCAAAAGTTAGAGAATTTATTCCCAAAACTGCTTTTACCAGGAACTCCCTCTTGAGTCATATTTCTAGATCCCATCACCACTGTTGGCACCTCAAAATCTATCGCTGTGATTAGTTTTTCCATATCATCAGGGTAATGCTGACCATCCGAATCGATAGTCACCACATAACGAAATCCAAGTTCAATAGCTTTCTTAAAACCATCTTGTAAACTTTTACCTTTTCCTTGATTTATTGGATGACTTACCACATGTATGGCAGAATAAGATTTTAAAATTTCTTCTGAACCATCAGTGCATCCATCATTAACCACAATCAAATGATGTGCCGGACAATGCACCAAAATTCCATCGATAACTCGCTTTAAAGTTAGCCTGTTATTATAGGTAGGAACCAAAACACAAATGGAACGAGCAACGAGATTTTCTGTTAATGGCACAATTTTCGTATTATTGTCAATTAAATTAATGAATAGTCATCAAACAAATTTAAGTAAACATTGTTGAGTAAGCATGAGAACACACCTTTTTTTATTTTTAACATTACTTTTAACCAGTAGCTTCACCCAACCTGACTATAGCGTGTATCAGATCTTAGCCTCTGGAAAACAAGAGCCTATTCAAAAAGGAATTGAAAAATATGAACAACAAAAAAAATCGGATTATCGGGATGCCTATTTAGGAAGTCTTTACATGCAGTCAGCTCAATTCGAAAAAACACCCAAAGACAAATTATCGATCTTCAAAAAAGGAAGGTTATTATTAGAAGAAGTTATTGCTAAAAATAATCTTGCAGAATTTAGATTTCTAAGACTCATCATTCAAGAGAATGCTCCAAAAATCCTGAAGTACAACGAGCAAATCAAGACAGATGCATCGTTCATCAAAAGTAATTTCAACAGCTTGGAAAATCCATTAAAAGAAGTCATTCGAAATTATTCAAAAACTTCAAAATCGTTAAAATTATAACCACAATTTGTTAATTTTACGGAATGAAAAAGATTTTAGTTCTTCACTTCTCGCAAACTGGTCAGCTCACTGAAATTTTAAATCATTTAACAGAACCTTTGCTAGAAAATGACTTGGATTTTGTCTCGCTCTCTATGAAGCGAAAATTTCCTTTTCCTTGGAATGCGGATACGTTCTTCAATGAAATGCCAGAAACTGTATTAGAGAAAGGAGAAGCACTAGACACATTTCAATTGAAACATGCGAAGTACGATTTAATTCTTTTTGGCTACCAACCTTGGTTTCTTTCTCCCTCACTTCCTGCATCTAGCATACTCCAAAATCCAATGATTCAAAAGGTCATGGAAAACACGCCTGTGGTTACGGTAATTGGTGCTCGAAATATGTGGCTGAATGCTCAAGAAAGCGTCAAAAAGATGATTTTAGCAAACCAAGGCCAGTTGGTCGGTAACCTCGCGTTTATTGACGAAAATAATAATTTGGCCAGTGCTGTATCCATTTTACATTGGATGCTCAAAGGAAAAAAAGAAAAGAAATGGGGAATTTTCCCTAAACCAGGTGTATCTGACGAACATATCCTTGGGGCAAGTAAATTTGGGCTCATCATTGCGAAAATATTACGATCTGAAAAATGGGATCAACTTCAACCATTGATACTCTTGAATCAAGGAGTAAAAGTACCAACCAACATCTTGTTTATTGAACAACGCGCAAAAATCATCTTCAAACTTTGGGCTAAATTGATCGTAAAAAAAGAAGAGCAAGGGAGAAAGAGAATTTTTTGGGTGAGATTTTTTAAATATTATCTAGTTTTTGCCTTGTTTATCGTGGCGCCAATTGTCTTATTCGTTTATAATTTGTTCATAAGACCTTTTTCGTCATCAAAAATTAAACAAAAAAAGACCTATTTTTGTGGAATAACTTACAACAATCAATGATTAAAAACGTATATATTAACAGAACTGCACATTTTTTACCAAATGAACCCATCTCGAATGACGAAATGGAGGATTATTTAGGTTATATCAATGATCAGTCTTCAAAATCCAAAAGAATCGTTTTACGTAATAACGGAATTAAAAATCGTTTCTACGCCATCGATAAAAATGGAACCGCAACACATACGAATGCACAAATGGTTGCTCTGGCCATTGAAAAATTGTTCGCTAAAAACCCAGCTGAATTAGAAGAAGTGAACCTTATTTCTTGTGGAACTTCCTCACCTGATCAAATGATGCCTTCTCACGGTGTTATGGTTCACGGTTGGTTACCTAACACAAAAAACATTGAGGTAGTTTCTCCTTCTGGAGTATGTTGCTCTGGTATGCATGCTATGAAATATGCCTATATGTCCTTAAAATTAGGAGAAGCAACAAAGGCAATTTGTTCTGGTTCTGAACGTTTATCTCGTGTGCTTCGATCGGATCAATTTGAGGATGAAGTAAAAAAATTAATTGAATTAGAACAAAATCCGTTCATTGCTTTCGAAAAAGACTTTTTAAGATGGATGTTGTCTGATGGTGCAGGTGTCTGTTTATTAGAAACCGAACCAAATAAAGAGGGGATTTCTCTTCGAATCGATTGGATGGAAGGTGTTTCCTATGCCAACGAACGAGATGTATGTATGTATATGGCCGCAGATGTAGATCAAAATCAACAGTTGTTAAGCTATATGGATTTTAGTCCAGAAGAAGTGAAAAATAAATCACTCTTGAGCATCAAACAAGATACTAAATTACTCAGTGAAAACATTGTGAAATTAGGGTTCAAAAGGCTAAAAGAAATTTTGGATAAAAAAGGATTGAAGTCTGAAGACATTTCCTACTTTTTACCGCATATGTCCTCCTTCTTCTTTGAAGATAAAATTTATCAAGAATTGGATCAATATGGCTATACCATTACCAAGGATAAGTGGTTTACAAACCTTGACACCCATGGAAATGTAGGTGCAGGATCCATCTATTTAATGGTAGATCAACTGTTCAATAGTGGTCAATTGAAAAAAGGAGACACTTTATTGCTAGCAGTACCTGAAAGTGCTCGATTCTCATATGTTTTTGCCTTGTTAACGGTTTGCTAAATGAAAAAAAACGAGGTTCCTCAAGACGATAGTGCTTTGCGTGATTTTACACGTGAAGTTTGCTATGTTAAAAATGAAGATGGAACTTATGAAACGGAATTAAGTTCGGGATGGGAAGCTAAAAAAGTTGCTCTTGACAATGCTTGGGAGGATATCCATCAACGCATTGAGGAGGCAAAATTAAAAGTATTGAATCAAGAAAAATCGATCCTTTACTACTTAATGGAATTGAATTTAATGGACATCAGTGTTTTAAAAGGATATACAGGTTTTTTTGGTTTTCAAATTAAAAAACACTTTCATCCTAAAAATTTTGAAAAACTTTCGGATAGAAAACTTCAAAAATATGCTGACGCATTTGAACTTTCCCTTGATGAACTAAAAAACTATACCCTACGTGGATAACTTTAACCATATACAAACTGCTCATTGCGAAAATGGGGTTACCGTAAATCTGCTTAAAAATGCAGGGGTCGATTTTATAACCGAACCATTAGCTTTTGGTTTAGGATCTGGATTGTTTTACATCCATATTCCATTCATGAAAGTGAATAATGGACCTGCCATCTCATTTCGAACAATGCCTGGAGCAATCTTCAATCGAACTGCTAAAGGATTGGGTATCAAAGTGAATCGCATTAAATTTTCAGACGAAGAAAAAGCCATGCGTTACTTAGATCAATTACTAGTTGAAAACCAATTGGTTGGTAGTCAAGTTGGTGTTTTTCACCTTCCCTATTTTCCAAAAGAATACCGTTTTCATTTTAATGCGCATAACATTTTAATCTACGGCAAAGAAGAAGATCGTTATTTAGTAAGTGATCCTGTCATGGAAAATGTGACATCTCTTTCTTTCGATGAACTTAAAAAAGTACGTTTTGCGAAAGGGGCTTTAGCTCCAAAAGGACAATTATATTTCACCAAACAGCAAGCTCAAGTCACCGAAGAAACACTCAAGAAAGCAATCAAAAAGGCGATCAAACGAAATGTTCGGGATATGTTGCGTATTCCTGGAAATATTGCCGGTGTAAAGGGTATTCATTATACGGCTCGAAAAGTGGAAACCTGGAGAACTAAACTTGGAGAACGACAAGCCGCTTTAAACTTAGGTCAGATTGTTCGAATGCAAGAGGAAATTGGAACAGGTGGTGGTGGATTTAGATTCATTTACGCTGCTTTTTTAGAGGAAGCCAGTGAAATTCTTCGCGTAGATGAATTAAAATTAATTTCCGAAGAAATGACACAAGCCGGAGATCTATGGCGCAGCAGTGCCGTTCAAATGGCTGGAATCTATAAAGGAAGATTGAATACCCAGGCAGACTTTATGCATTCTGCAGAAATTTTGCATCAAATTGCTGAATTTGAAAAATCGATTTTCACTAAACTAGGAAAAGTAAAGCTTTGAAAAATCAACCTATCATTATCGTAGATGCTATTCAAAAGAAATATAGAAACAGCGCTGAATTCAGTGTTGATCAAGTTTCTTTTGAAATTATAAAAGGAGAAAAATTTGGTTTATTTGGACCGAACGGCGCAGGAAAAACCACACTAATTTCTATGATGTGCGGTATCATTGAGCAAACCAGTGGTGAAGTGCATTACTTTTTAGAAGGCACAGAACAACCTATCGCTAAAGTGTTGACGAAAATCGGATTTGTACCTCAAGATTTCGCGCTATATCCAGAATTAAGTGCAAGACAAAATTTAAGTTATTTTGGTTCTCTCTATGAAATCCCAAAAAATGAATTGAATTCGAGAATCAATTTTTTATTGGAAACTCTTGGATTAGTTCATGTAGCTGACAAAAAAGTAGCTACGTTTTCTGGGGGAATGAAAAGAAGAGTCAACTTAGCAATTGGAATCATCAATAATCCAGAGGTGTTATTTTTGGATGAGCCCACTGTTGGTGTCGATGTTCAAAGTAAAATGGCGATCATTAAATATTTAGATTATCTCAATGAACTAGGAATGACAATTATTTACACCTCGCACCATATGAAAGAAGCAGAAGAATTTTGTGATCGAATTGCCTTAATCGACCACGGTAAATTAATCGCTTTAGATCATTTAGAAGGGATTAAAACAAAATATGAAGTAGAGGATTTAGAATCTTTTTTCATTAAATTAACAGGACTAGCATATAGAGATTAATGAGAAAGTTAATTGCCACATTAAAAAAAGAGGGACTCGTCCTATTGAACGATAAGGTAGGCTTATTAATCATGTTCTTGATGCCCATTTTTTTGGTATTTATCATTACAATTGTTCAAGATAGCACCTTCAAATTAGTTTCAGAAAATAAAATTGACATTGCAATCAACAATCTTGACGAAGGGAATTTGGGAGATTCTTTAGTCAAATCGTTAACGGCAGCAGGTGCTTTTGAAATAACAACCTACAAAGGATTATCCAATAAGGCATGTGAAGCCTTAATTTCAAAGGAAAAGAAATTGTTAGTGATTGTTTTACCGCAACATTTCTCTAGGGACTTGACTCAAAAAACGAGTGAAATATCTCAAAAAATGCTACAAGAATTTGGAGTAGTAGAAAAAAATAAATCATCGAAACATCACGCCATCAATAACTTAGAAATCATCTACGACCCTGTATTACAGGAAAATTATCGTCTTTCGATGAGTAACTTGATTTCTTCATACCTAGGTGCTTTGGAAAATCAAACCATGATTACCCAATTGTATCAGGAAATGGGTTACGATCAAGTACCTGTTGATTTGATGAAACTCATGATGAAAAACAACACCAAAATCGTTCAAACACCTGCCAATGCGAGTGATAAAAAAATGATTCCAAATGCTTCACAACATAACGTTCCAGCTTGGTCTATTTTCGCAATGTTCTTTATGGTCGTATCACTTGGAGGAAATATTGTGAAAGAAAAATCCAACGGAAGTTTTATTCGATTAAAAACAATCCCAACCAGTTTCAGCTTGTTATTGATCAGTAAAATGATCATCTATTTAATGGTTTCACTTTTACAAATGGTGGTGATATTTTCAATCGGCTATGCCATTTTTCCACATATTGGATTACCTCAATTGAGTATGCCAGACTCACTTTTGCAATTGGTGTTAGTAGCCTTTGTTTGTGCCCTAGCCGCCATTAGTTATGCCTTATTAATTGGGATTTATTTCAACACTCAAGATCAAGCAAATGGTTTTGGAGCCGTTTCCATTATTATTTTTGCGGCGTTAGGAGGTATTTGGGTTCCCACATTTGTGATGCCTGAATTTCTTCAAAAAGTAAGCATGGTATCTCCTCTACATTGGTGTCTAGAATTATTTTACACCTTATTTTTAAGATCCGGAAGTTGGATGGAATTAGCGGAAGGAATTAGTGTTCTAGCTAGTTTTTCTGCAATATGCTTAGTATTCGTTTATATCAAAATAAAAAAACAAAAATTAATTTAACATGAGTAAATCAAGGGAAGAAATTGCATTAGAGTTGAAGCAACATATTGTCACTTATCTCAATTTATTGGACATTAAACCAGAAGATATTAAAAACGATGAGCCTCTATTTGGAGGGGATCTAGGATTAGATTCAATCGATTCTGTTGAATTAATTGTCATGTTAGACCGAGAATACGGTATTAAAATAAAAAACCCTACTGAAGGACGAACCATCTTAAATTCAGTAGATTCAATCTTAGATAAAATTCAATCTGAAAATTAAGTGAGTAAAGTTTATGTTGCTGGTTTCGGAATTGTTTCTGCATTAGGAATTGGTGCAGAAAACAATTTAAATCACCTTAAAAAGGGTGTTTCAGGAATCAGTAAACCTAAATTTTTTCAATCAAAATATGCTGAAAATTATCACTTTGGAGAAGTTCCTTTTTCCGATGATGATTTGCTCAGCCGGTTGACTTATGGTTCACCTGAAAATTGTTCTCGAACCAATATTATCGCTCAACTTGCCTTTGAAGAAGCTATTCAGTCTGCAAAACTGAGTGCTTCTGAATTATCCAGTTTTCGCACAGGTATCATTTCTTCCAGTACAGTAGGCGGAATGTGTAATACAGATGATTTGTATGCCGATGCTAACGAAATGCAAAATCCTTCGGTATATATTCACACCTATGACAACGCCAATCATGCTTTGGAATTAGCTAAAAAGTTCCAAATAAAGGGTTTTATTGATGTGGTGAATACTGCATGTTCATCTTCAGCGAATGCAATCATTCTTGGGTCCCAACTACTCCTTTCAGGTCAACTCGATTGTGTCATTGTAGGAGGTGTAGATTCCTTGGCAAAATATACCGTAAATGGGTTTAATTCCCTTCGCATTCTCGATCCAGAATGGTGCAGACCATTTGATGAATCAAGGGAAGGTTTAAATTTAGGTGAAGGTGCAGGATATCTAGTACTGAAAAAATCTTCTAACTTAGAAAAACATACCCTATTCTTGAATGGTTATGCCAATCAAAATGACGCTTTTCATCCTTCAGCAACTTCCGAAGAGGCTTTTGGTCCTATCTTAGCAATGCAAAAAGCATTAGTAAAAGCAGAATTAGTCCCTAACCAAATTGATTATATCAATGCACATGGAACAGGGACACCAAACAATGATCGTACAGAGTTATTTGCGTTCAGCAAAGTCTTTGATGATATTCCGCCGTATAGTTCTACTAAATCTTACACAGGACATACATTAGCGGCTGCGGGAGCGATAGAAGCAATATATAGCCTATTCGCATTGCGTCATAATGAAACATGGAAGGGATTGAATAATCCAACACCTATTGAGCATTTTAAACCTCAAGAAAAGGATAATCTACAAAAAGAAATACATCATGTCATGAGTAATTCATTTGGTTTTGGAGGAAATTGCAGCAGTTTGATATTTTCAAAGGTCGTATAATGTATATTCAAGAGGCAAAACATATTGGCATTCATGTTCCTGATTCAGATGATTTAGGAAATATTTTCCTTGAAAAAAAATGTTTTTTAGTTCAAGAGCCAGATTATACGGGGATCATTCCATCCAATGTATTAAGAAGAATGGGGAAAGCCGTTCGTTTGGGAATGGGGGTTGCATTACCTATAATTCAAAAGAATCCTATTGATGCAATCATAATGGGAACCGCCAATGGGGGTTTAGAAGATTGTATTAAATTTTTAAATCAAATTGTAGAATTTGAAGAAGGCGTTTTAACACCAACTAACTTTGTGCAAAGTACCCCAAATGCCTTAGCTGGACAATTAGCGATATTGACCCAAAACCATTGTTACAACAATACGCATACGAATAATGCACTTTCGTTTGAAAATGCTTTAATTGATTTGAAGTTGCAATTTGAGGACAACGATCGTATTCAAAATGCTGTGGTAGGAGCGGTAGATGAAATTTCAGCATATAACTTTACCATCGATTGTTTGACAGGTATTTTTATTAAAAAAGATCAAGTAGCGAAAAATTGGGTATTAGAAAACTACGATGGAGCTATTGCTGGTGAAGGTGCCACCATGTTTTATTTGACTAAACATTCAAATTCCTCCACCGTTCAAATTAAAGATATTTCAATTCGACTGTTATTGGATGAACATGAAATTTTGGAAAACATAAAGGGGTTCCTTTTAAAAAATCAACTTTCGGTTAACGACATTCACGTGATCTCTACAGGTAGAAATGGAGATAAACGATATCAATCCATTTACGATCAAGTGGAAGCATTATTTCCAAGCGCAGCGTTAAATCATTTTAAAAGCAAATGTGCAGAATACAAAACAGCTACAGGATTTGCGGTTTATGAAGCCTTTCAAACCTTACAACATCAAACCAAAGCTTCGCATTACTTGATTTTCAACACGCTCAATCAGCGCCAAAGTTTAATCTTAATTGAAAAGAAAACTAATTAAGCTTTGATATGTATGTGATGAATCAAGTCATTCATCTTTTGATACAAGGAAACATTTTTTGAAATCGAACGGAATAAACGCACGAAAGTTCTAGCAAATTTTCCTTCATGGGTGCCTGGTATGACAATTTCAATCGATTCCTTTACAATTTCCATTTGATTGTTTTGAAATTCGTTTAAATCAATAAAAACCTTTCTTCTAGAATCATTGAAGTTGATGATTTTAAAAACAATAACAGGTTCGGAATCTTTTCCAAATGAATTCAAGTAATAAATAGAAACATCTTGATCAGATTTATAAAATCTCCATACTAGATTCTCATTGAAGTGATAACTTTCGATTTCTTCGTAGGAACCTGTTTGTAGTGAACAGGAAATGATTTTTTGTAGTTTCATGGTAGTGTGTGTTAGTTAGTAAGTGTTAAGCTAAGATAACACAATGCCAACTATTTAAAAAAAAATGACCTACGCGAAACAAATAATTAAGGATTTATACGTATTTCACTTAAGTGTTATCCCGAAGTACAAAGCATAAAAAAGCCGACTATCACTAGTCGGCTTTCAAAGTTTATGAACAACTTCTAATTACATGACAATAATTTTCTTCGTTGATTTGAAGTTACCCGTTTGAACTTCTAAGAAATAACATGCAGAAGATAATTGTTGATTGGTATCCAATTCAAAAGTCACCTCTTGGTTCATTTCATTTCTAACCACTTGAGATAATACTTTACCTTGAATATCTCTTAACGTAAATGTTACAGGCTCATCTTGAGCATGGTATTGAATTGTTATCGCTTGACCAACTTTAGATGGGTTAGGGAATGCTACCACCTCTAATGCATCTGCACTATTTGTCGTTAATCCTAAGGTACCTCCAACGTTAATATCATCGATGTATAAGTTACTTGATAAATCTGTTGCTGTAAATTCAAATTTAAAACGTGTTTTAACATCGGTAGAAGATGTGGTGTAATTAATCGTAGCAGTTTTCCAAGCATTATTATTTACTGGAATAAAATCACTGTTAGAAGCATATCCTGCACTTAATAACTCAGAACCAGTCATTGTTTTTCTTAATGTCCAAGTTTGACCACAATCTTTAGAAGAGTAGATTTTCAAAGTCTCTTTAATTTCTGCTACTGTAGTTCCGTTCGATGCATAAGCATATTTAAACGTTAACGATGCATTTGACGTATTTGCTAAATTAAATGAAGGGGTAATTAAATTATCTACACTTCCTCCTAAACGATTGTAGTAGAAATAATCATCACTAAATGCTAATGCATTATCCGTGTTTTTATAATTATTTAATACATAACATCTTGAGTTGTTATACCCTTTGTTCGGACTAATTTGGAATTTTGCATAGTTGTTTTCAACATTATCTGATCTGAACCAATATACTAAGTCATCTTCCATATCAATCATTCTTGGACCATCGATGTTCGCCCAATCTTCACTAACATAGATATAGTTTTCCATTTCCAAAGTATCAGCACCTGAAGCGTTAGATACGATTAACGTAACTGTTTTGTATCCTGGAGAATTAAATACTACAGAAGGTGTTGCAGAAGTACTAGTTGCTGGTGTAGCATCTTGGAAAGACCAATTGTAAGTAAATCCACTTGCAGGTGCATTATAAGATGCGTCTTTAAAAGCAACTGAAGATCCGATACACGTAAAACGTTTAGTAGCATTGAAATCAGCAATTGGTTTACATACAGGCGTAGAGGTTAAATCAACACCAGTTAATGTATGGTTCTCAGGAGTGATTAATTTATTTCTTTTTCCAGCATCACCTTGGATGATGTTTCGCATAGCTGAAACTTGATCTAAAGTAAACATTCTTGAACAATATGAATAATCCATATAGTTTTGAACGTTCTCAATAATTGCAGGATCACAAACTGCCATAGAAAGATTACAATTTAAATTTGACCCTTTTGTAATAGGCGTGTCATTGATGTAGTCATCTCCACAAGCTACTCCTGGTTCATTTGTTGAACCCCAAGGATGAGATAATCCTAAATAATGACCAATCTCGTGCGTTAATGCTCTTGAGTTGTATGGCGAACCTGTACCAATTGAACCAATATAATTATCTAGAATTATAATACCGTCTCTAAAAAAGTTCGAACCTTCTGTATCTGTTGGATAAAAAGCATACCCAGCAACTCCATTTTGCATGGAAGCTACCACCCATACGTTTAAGTATCGATCTCTATACCACTGATTTAATTTCGAAAAATCATCTCCAACATATGCTTCATGAGAATAAATATGCTCAATCCCGTTGGTGCAATTTCCGTATGGATCGATAGAAGCTAATTTAAACTCAATACCTACATCACCGTAAATTTGCTTGAAAGAAGGTACTACATCCGCAGTATCTGCATTCATTAGGCGGAAATCTCTGTTTAAGATAGCCACTTGATCCAATACCTGTGCATCAGTAATGTTTTCAGATCCATAAGTATGAATGATATGGAAAACAATCGGAATAGTAAAAACCGTAATTTTCTCTCCATTTTTCACCTCTGTATGAAGACCATTCAAAAATAACTTCTCGTGATCTTTTTCTAACTGAGGATTTTCAGCATACATTTTTGCAAGTTTTTGATTTAACCCACATTTAAAGTTTTCTTGCGCAGATACAGAACCTCCTAAAAAGATACTAATTGCTAGAAATGAAAGTGCTTTTTTCATAATTTAATTGCTTTTTATTTCAATTGTTGTTCACAAATTTATAAAAGTTATTTGATTTTACAATTATTTGTTATTCAACAATAATTCTTTTCATAATTTGATTCCCATTTAAACTTATTTTTACCAAATAGACTCCACTATTCAATCCTTCTAAAGGTAAAGTAATGATCGAAGACTGGTCAATTGTCATGTTTTCTTTTTGAGCTATCATTTTTCCTGACATATCCATCAAGGAAACACCCAATTGCGTTGCCTCTTTCACATTAATTTCAATGTTTGTAAAATGTTGAGCTGGATTAGGGTATAATTTCACTACATCATCCAACTGATTTAACGTTAAATCTTCAAGGCTCGCAGTTGCTGCAGGAACAAAACCATTTGAAACCGCTTCACTGATAGTTGCTTTTCCAGCATTATCGATATCTCCTTGAGGATCTATTAATAAACCAATGATGTGGATTTTATTTTCATTCCAAGTAGCAGGTAAGGTAAACACAAAGTTAACTGTATGTGTCTCTCCTGAAGCTACCGCCGCCGGAAAACTATTTGCTAAACCGTCAAACGAAGGGTTAATTGCTCTAGCAACATGATCGTAACGCATCTGTGCTGCGGGTACAGGATTCGGTAAGTTTTTCCAATTCACTCCTGCATCATTAATTAAATCTAAGTTTTGAGAACTTGAAGAATAATAATTAGCTTGGTTGTATCCCGATGCAGTTCCTTTGATACTGTCTTCGGTTAATACGCAAGCAAGTCGATAGGTATTGTTAGCAGCAGATTGGAAATTTGCACTAACAGAAACTTTCAATTCTCGGGTAGTAGCATTCCATGTTGCTCCGTTGGTAATAAAAGCTTTAGGTGCTACTTGTAATCTAGTAAGAAAATCTGGCTCCATTTCAGAAGGATCTACCACATTTCCACGGTCAACCATGGCACTTGGATAACCACTAAAAAATGCGCCAATTGGAGTGTCGTAACTGGTTACGGTCATTGGATCACCATTGTGAACCGCAATTCCAGCCCAATAATTTCCGTAAAGATTTTCCATATGATCCATGGCTACAGTACCTCTTGGACACCATCCACACCATGTACCAGTTCCTTCTTCCCCTACTACCATTTTTCCATTAGCAGGCACGACTGGATTGACCATTAATGTTTTAGCATCATCTTGTGCATCGTTATCTTGACCTTGAGTATTTACATTACTTACTGTAAACGTTAAGGGTAAATTACCCGCAGCTAAAACAATGGGTGTAGAAACGGTAAAGGACTGTTCAGCCAAAGAAGCCATGTTTAATCCTGTATAAGATTGATTGATGTTGTTTCCATTATAATTTACCGTCATATCAAAACTGGTGATAGCTGTCGTTCCAAGGTTTCTTACTTTGAAAGTTGGAGTAACACTATTTGTAGCAATGGCACCTCCGTTAAATGATGCCAACGTCACCGCTGCATTCAAACTCGTCAAGGTGTAAGGGGTAATAGTTGTAGAAAAATCGTCGATAAAATAATCTGCATTGTAAGGCGTATTTTGATCAACTGGGTAGATATCAATCGAAGCGATCTGATTAATTGGATTTGCGAAATTCATCACGGATGTATTATTGATGAAGATCTCCCAAGTATTGGTATTGAAATTAATCTGTAACATAAAGTCAAACCAAACCCCTTGTGGATAAGTTGCTGACTCACTTAATCCATTTTGGTTATATACCGATAAAGTTCCATCATCGTTAAAGGCAGCGTCCATAGCCCATACTTGACCGATGGTTGCATTTCTTTGTAAATTAAAATAACCTGCTTTACCAGATCCCACTTTCATTTTAAAACTCATTTCAAACTGACCTGTATTTAAAACGCCAAAATTACGCACTAAATCCGTTGGACCTCCAGCCTGTGTAGTTGAAGTGAAATGCAAAGAATTTGGAGCTGAAGCAGCATCCGCATTCGACACCATTACATCTTCTGCAGTTCCTGGTTGATTGCTCCATGTTGTCCATGCACCAGCGCTTTGTGGACCAAGATATTGCCCAGCTGTGTAGGTGTCAAAATTGTCCGTAAAAGTTTGGGACATTGTTGCTGAACTCAAAAGAGCAAATGCGATAAAAAGGTAATTTTTTTTCATAAGTTACGTTTCAAATTGTAGTCAATCAATAAAGTTAAATAATTTATTTTGTTTTAAGCAAAAATTTCAGCCATCAAATCTTAAAGTAAGCAGATTACTTTTTAAAGTAGGAGAAATCTTGATTTTTCTGTAAGGCGATCAATGCCTGATAAATCAACATAATCGTCGACTCAACATCTTCCTTTCGAACCATTTCAACCGTCGTATGCATATATCTTAAAGGAAGTGAAATCAATGCACTGGGCACCCCTTCATTGGAATAAGCAAATGCATCTGTATCGGTACCTGTTGAACGTGAGACTGCGGCGCGCTGAACTTGGATTTTCTTCTTTTCAGCCACTTCAAACAAGAATTTCAACACATTATTCTGAACAGCAGGACCAAAAGTCAACACCGGACCATCACCTGATTTTAAATCACCATGTTCAATTTTATCGACCATCGGCGTATGGGTATCATGACACACATCCGTAATGATGGCTAAATCAGGTTTAATTCTTTTAGCAATCATCTCTGCTCCTCTCAAACCAATTTCTTCTTGCACGGAATTAACGATGTACAATCCGAAAGGTAATTTGTTTTTATTTTCGTGTAACAAACGAGCCACTTCCGCAATCATAAATCCGCCCATACGATTATCTAAAGCTCTACCTACATATCTATTTTTGTTCAAAATCATAAATTCATCTTCAAAAATAGCCACACATCCAACTCGTACACCCAATGCTTCTACTTCTTCTTTCGTGGAACAACCACAATCTAAGAAAATATTTTTCATGCTAGGAGTTTCTTCCTTTTGCTGTCTCATGTGAATTGCAGGCCATCCAAATACTCCTTTAACAATTCCTTTATCGGTGTAGATATTTACTCGCTTTGACGGCGCAATCATGTGATCAGAGCCACCATTTCTTCTCAAGTAAATAAATCCATCTTTAGTAATGTAATGCACAAACCAAGCGATTTCATCAGCATGCGCCTCAATCACTACTTTGTAGGATGCTTTGGGGTTGATAACTCCTACCGCGCTTCCATAGGCATCGGTAATGAATTCATCTACATAGGGACTTAAGTAATTCATCCATAGCTTTTGTCCTTCGTATTCAAAACCGGTTGCAGATGGATTATTTAAATATTTTTCTAAAAATTTTTCTGAATCTTTTGTAATTACTTTTTTCATGTTCATTTATTTCATTAAAGTGATATTGCCTTTTATTATGTTCGTTTGTTCATCAATGCAAGTTACTTCCAGGTAGTAATCGTAAACATCTGGATCTAATTTCTTTCCTCTAAAAGTACCATCCCAGCCTTGCAGACGATCATAGGATTCAAATACCATTTCTCCCCAACGGTCAAAAATACGAAATACCATGTTTTTAATCAGGGTTCCTCTAACATATAAAACATCATTTTCTTGATCTCCGTTTGGCGTAAATGCATTGGGAATATAAACGAAGGGGTCACCACATATGAATTGAAAAGCTTTCACAAGCACCGTATCCGATTTATCACATATTCCATCGGTAACAGTTAAAGTGTAAATGGTCGTTTGATTCACTGGCACATCCGTGTTTTGAGCAATCGGATTTTGAACTCCTTGTGTTGGAGTCCATTGATAACTATACCCCGTTGGCTCACCGAACAAAGTAACTACTGTCCCTTGTGCTACCGCGTATTCAGAGGCTGTGGCAATTACATTTATACTGCTCAAATTAGACACCGTCACCCACATGGAATCTTGAACTACACAACCTGTAGCCGCATTAGAAGCAGTAAGGTACACATATTGACTTGTAGGCGGAGTAAAATAAATACTTGACAAAGTGGCATCACCATTGATATAGGTATTCGGTTGCCAATCGTACACAAAATTTAATCCTGAGGTATTAACTGCATTCAATAAAGTGGAATCACCCAAACAAAGGGTTGAATCTCCTTGTATTAAGATGGATGAACTTATGAAATGGACTTGTACACTATCGATTTTAGAGCAACCCGCATTACTACCTTGAAGATAATACGTGGTGGAACCATTGGGCGTAATGGTCAGCATGGAATCACTTAGATTTGCGTTCAAGGTATCTGTAAAATTGATATTGGAAGACCAAATAAATTGAGAAGCTGTCCCAAAACTATTACCGGAAAAGGTTAAAGGAATTGGGGTACATAAAGATAAATCTATTCCAGCATCCAGCTGCAAGGAATCTGTAACGGTAATGGTAATTTGAGCCGTATCAGTTAACAAACAAATGCTATCCGTGACATATAAAAAAACATCGTATACGCCTGGGGTGTCATACACTTGAATTGGATTAAAAATCACGGATGTGGTGTCACCGTTGCCAAAATCCCACAAATAGGCATCTGAGGCGGAAGAGGTATTATTAAAGCTCACGGTAAAGGTCGCACAACCTAGCGTTTGATCGGGAGTAAATTCTGCTTTGGGGATTAAATCAAAATCAAATTTGAAAAGGATGTTATTGCAATTACTGCTCAAGTTACTGTTCGACCAAGCGCCAGTTGAAGTCGGGAAATCACTAAAACCACCACATCCACCACATACAGATTGATATACAATTCCATTTTTATCAAATCGAGAAGTTCCGCCATCCACATGTTCTTGCGCTGATGCTCCACCCAAATAACTACCGTAAAGCAGACCATTGAAATCCCTTTCGATCACAATCAAATAAAAATCATACCCATTAGGTGGTGAAGACTGAAAGGCGTTAGCCGTTATTGGCATCCCACTCAGCAATGTGCCTTGTAAAATATTGGCTCCCCATCCAGAAACATAAATATTACCACAAATATCTACTAAAAATGCTGCCGGGGAAATATTTACCACAGATGTTCCATTTCCAAATAAGGTAGACCTGGTAAGTGTGTTGAGGGTAGGTGGAAATTTGACAATAAATTGACTACTGTTTGGAACACTGTATGCCGCATTTGTAATAGGAAAAGTCCCCCCTTCAGCATGACCAACCAAAAAAATGCTATTCGTTCGATCAATTTCCACAAAAAATGCTTGATCGTAATTACTTGTTCCAACGTAAGTTCCTGCAACAACTGCATTAGCGCTTGGATTATATCGAATGACAAAACCATCTGCTTTACCTCCATTATAATTAGGTTGCCAACCCCCAGCTGTAAAAGGAATGTTATTCGATGAAGTTCCACCCGCAAAAACAATATGTTGCGCTGAATCTACTTTAACAGAATAACAGGCATCGTTGTTAGTTCCCCCGTAATAAGTCGACCATAATAAATTCGATAAATTATTATCCAACTTAACCACTACCCCATCTTGTTGACCTGCAAGTGCTGCTTGAATCGGGTTAAGTGTTGGGAAATTTGTAGATCTGGAACTGGAAGCGACCAATACATTTAGGTTTTCATCCAACATGATTTCACCTCGGAAAGTATCCCCATAATTTTTTGTCAAGGAATCATAGGCCGCAAATGAATTATAGGTTCCAGAAGTAATTTTAGTATTCACTCCATCATTTTTTGATCCACCAAGGTAAGTTGAACCTAATAAATTGTACCCATTTGAACTCAATTTCGCCACATATAAATCAGTGCCATTAACGGTATAATAGACCCCGTTGTAGTAGAAGTTTTGGTTTGCTACACCTCCTGCGTGGGCGGTCTGAAATCCATTCACAATCGGAAAATCCAAACTACTGGTTGCCCCAAAAAAATAAATGTTGTTTTGTTGATCGCAAATCAAACTATGAACCGTTTCTGTCCCTCCATTTCCATCACCACCTCCTATAAAAGAAGTCCAAATCATAGCGGTTCCATCAGGGGTATATTTGGATATAAAAACATCGGTTATCCCATAGACAGCGTTATTGGCAACGGTGAAATTACTATTTACATCGTATGCGTTGTTATCTGGGGTGGGGTATGCGTTTCCATAAATGGTACCACCTGAATAGGCCGTTTTATCATATCCATAGGTAGCTGTCATTCCAAAATTATCCGTAATGGAGCCACTGTAGGTAGCGAAAACTAAGATCGGATCGATAACCAATTCAAGCGCTGTATTGTATTTTCCAAGTTGAAAAGAAATGATCCCATTTGATAATTTAAATGCACTTTCAATTTCCTTGATTTTACCATTTTCAATTTGATATACGAAAGGTTTTTTCTCGATGAGTGTTCCCGCCTTTGTTACCACTTGTAAATCTCCATTTTTGAGGATTTGAATGGATTCATACCCTGCAAAATCCAACTGAATAAGGTTTGGGTTTGCATTTGGTTTTAAACGAAATTCATATTTGGATTGTTTAGCCGTAGCATGTACTTTTAAATCGATAGCGGGGTAAATTTCCTTCAAGCTAACTTCCTCATAGGCATGAACACCAGATGCCCATTTTGAGGGATCTTTACCCATAAAATAATTGTAATACGGTTTCGATTGTCCTGATTTTTCAATACTGACAACTTTATTGGAATTTAAAAAATTTAAATGTAAGACGCTTTGTGGAATTAAGGTGTCGTGTTTAGATGCTTTCAAATTTCCGTGATTTCTACGAATACTGGAAAAATCCTGAAAATGAAACAACAATTTATGTTGTTGTACCCAAAAATTCCCCCCTTGAAAGGCAGCTTGAAAAAGCACTTGGTCATTCCACTGCCCTTTATTTTCTTTCAAGCCATAAACAGGGTCGTGCGGCACTTTCACTTCTTGACTGAATGCAGAAGTGGAAATAAAAATCAGTAAAAAATACGCATATATGAATCTCATAAGCTACTTTAAGATTTAAATGTATAAAAAATTGTTGGATATACCTTGATTTGATTTTTAAAAAATGTGATTCCTTTTATTTTACCTTTTTACCCCTTGAAATTAACAGAAATACCTTAAATTCGTATTCAAATCAAAGAGAAATGCAAAATAAGATCACTTCACTTTTCAAGATAAAATACCCCATCGTTCAAGGAGGAATGATCTGGTGTTCTGGATGGGAATTGGCTTCGGCTGTTTCCAATGCTGGAGGACTAGGAATTATTGGCTCTGGATCAATGTATCCTCATATTTTAGACGAACACATCACCAAATGCAAACAAGCGACCGACAAGCCTTTTGCAGTAAATCTTCCCATGTTGTATCCTTCAATTGAAGAACATATTGAAACCATCATTAAACATCGAGTACCGATTGTATTTACATCAGCAGGAAACCCTAAAACCTACACTGCAAGATTAAAGGAACATGGGATCACCGTTGTACACGTTATTGCAAGTTCGAAATTTGCCAAAAAAGCGGCTGATGCGGGGGTTGATGCTATTGTTGCCGAAGGCTTCGAAGCAGGTGGACACAATGGACGAGAGGAAACTACTACCCTTTGTTTAATTCCTAAAATTGCCCAAGAAGTACAAATACCAATCATCGCTGCTGGAGGAATTGGAACAGGAAAAGCAATGTTAGCGGCCATGAATTTGGGTGCCGACGGGGTTCAAATGGGAAGTCGATTTGTAGCTTGTGAAGAATCGAGCGCGCACATCAACTTTAAAAACCGTGTAATTCAATCCGTAGAGGGAGACACTAAACTCACCCTAAAAGACCTTACGCCAGTTCGCTTAATGAAAAACGAATTTTATAACAAAATTGAGCAATCGTATGTAGAGCAAAAGGACGCGAATTATAGAGCCGAATTATTAGGTCGAGGAAGGGCTAAAAAAGGAATGTTTGAAGGGGATTTAGTGGAGGGCGAACTAGAAATCGGACAAGTGGCAAGTCTTTTCGATACGATTTTACCCGCAGCAGAAATCATCAAACAAGTGATCCAAGAATTCGAAGAAGCAAAAGCATTGCAAAATTCGGAACGATTTACTTTTTAAAAAATAGCATGATACATTACGAAAAATTTCAACTTGACAATGGTTTACGGGTGATCTTTCACCAAGATAAAACAACACCTCTAGCGGTGGTTAACACCCTTTACGATGTTGGGGCAAGGGATGAATCAGAGAATAAAACGGGATTTGCTCATCTGTTCGAACATTTAATGTTTGGAGGTTCTGTACATATTCCAGATTTTGACGCACCACTTCAAAACGCAGGTGGGGAAAGCAACGCCTTTACGTCTAATGACATTACGAATTATTACGATCAATTACCCGCTAAAAACCTAGATACGGCCTTGTGGTTGGAAAGCGACCGAATGTTATCCCTTGCTTTTACAGAAAAAAGTTTGGAAGTTCAACGCAATGTGGTCATCGAAGAGTTTAAACAAAGGTATTTGAATCAACCTTATGGAGATGTTTGGTTAGAATTGAGACCCTTAGCTTACAAGGAACACCCATATCGCTGGGCGACAATTGGGAAAAATATCCAACACATTGAGGAAGCCACGATGGAAGATGTGAAATCCTTCTTTAAAACCCATTATCACCCGGGTAATGCAATTCTTTGTATTGCTGGAAATTTCGAATTACAAGAAATTCAAGAAAAAGTCAATCATTGGTTTGGCTCGATTCCTTCCCAACCTAAAAAAGCAAGAAATTTACCGAAAGAACCGATTCAAACTGAATTTAGAGAGAAAACGTTAGAGCGAAATGTACCAACCGATGCATTTTATTACGCCTTTAAAATGTGTCCGAAATTACATCCAGATTATTTTATTACCGACTTAATTTCAGATGCAATTGGTCGCGATAAATCAGCTCGATTATATACTTCGCTCAAGAAAAATCAAAAATTAGTTTCAGAAATCGGAGCATATGTCATGGGTTCTATCGATGAAGGACTACTTATCATCTCTGGAAAATTAAACCCTGGAATTTCATTTGAACAATTAGACCAAGCTTTATGGCAAGAATTACACACTTTGTCCAACGAAGAAATGAGTTTAAAAGAACTCAATCGGTTAAAAATAAAGGTAAGAACAGCCAAAGAATTTCAAGAACAAGGAGCTCTCAATCGCGCCATGAATTTATGTTTCCATGAGTTAATGGGAGATATCGAAGAAATCAATCGCGAAAATGAGCATTATGAAAAAATTACACCAACGGATATGGTTCGTGTATCGAAAGTGCTCTTCACCAGAGAAAATTGTTCTTTATTAAAAGTAAAAAGTAATGATGCTAAATAGATTAAACGCGCCAACCCTTCATCCGATTGACAAAATCGAATTTATTGAACCCGCGGTTTTTGAAATCGCTCCGAAAGTGAAGTTGTTTCACATGAATGAAGTCGCTAACGAAACGTGTCGTTTTGACCTCTATTTTCATGCAGGATCTATTCAAGACTCAGCCATTGTTTCGAGCTTGACCTCTGCCTTACTTTTATCGGGAACGGCGAATAAAAATGCGGAACAAATCCAAGAAGAAATCAATGCGTTAGGTGGATTTTTTGAGACAGGAGTATCCCAAGAAAATGCCGTAATCAGCATTTATGCGCTGAAAGAAAATTTGGTAGCGATTGTTAAAATTGTCTTGGATGCCATAGCCAACTGTAGTTTTCCTGAGCAAGAATTTTACGATGTCATCAACGAGCGCAAACAAAAATATTTGGTGCAACAGGAAAAAGTATCCTTCTTAGTGCAAAGAGCTTTTCAACAAAGGTTATTTCACGATTCACCCTACGGACAAATCACCCAAATTGAAGACTATGATAAAGTTAGTCGCGAGGAGGTGATGGAATTTCATAAAAAATACTATTTGAACGGGTTGAACAAAACCGCACTTGTGGGTAATTTTAAAATGGATGAAATCGACGAGCTTATTGATTTATGCGGAGTTTTACAATCCGAAGCTAAAACCAATCATCTCCCTATTATTCAAAACCTTAGAGGAAGCGTGCATATTGAAAAGAAGGATGCTTTACAGACCGCTATTCGAGTGGGAAGAACTCTTCTACAAAGAAACCATCCAGACTATCACGACTTCATCATTACCAATACCATTTTAGGCGATTATTTCGGAAGTCGTTTGATGTCGAATATTCGTGAGGACAAAGGGTATACCTATGGGATTGGATCAATGGTTTCAGATTTCAAGGGTTTTAGTTATTTTCTCATTGCTACAGAAGTTGCCAAAGAAGTGAAGGAAGCAACGCTTACTGAAATCCAGTTTGAAATTAAGCGCATGCAAACAGAACGTATTGAGGAAGAAGAACTTAATTTGGTGAAAAACTATTTAATTGGCCAAATGTTGAAAAGTGCAGATGGTCCTTACTCCATGATGGATTTGTTTTTAAGTGCTGAAATGCATGACACAAGCTATGATTTTTACAATGAAGCCATCGATAAAATAAATCATATCACCTCTGATCGAATTCAAGAAATTGCTCAGAAGTATTTAAATTGGGACGATTTCACGATTGTGACTGCAGGATAAACAACGTTTTAAATAATTACTCGTTATACTAAAAAACAAGAAAATTCGTTTTCCACCTATGCGTAGATCTTTCATATTGTTCTTTTCATTGCTTTTTTATGGGTTTACCAGCTATGGATCCCATATTATGGGTGGAGAAATCACATGGAAATGTCAAGGTGGATCGTATGTTTTTGAACTGGTAGTTTACCGAGATTGTAATGGTGCTGAAATCAATGCCGTTTCTGAGCAAATACTAGTATGGAATCACCCTACCCTATCTAGCATTCAAGTTGATTTTATTTCAAGACAAGATATTTCTCCGTATTGTAATCCGGTAGCAGGGGCTCCAAATCCTTTAAGTTGTGGAATAGGTCCGAATAGTGGAAATGGTGCTGGAGCTATTGAAAAAATCACCTACCGCAGTGCACCCATTGGAATTTCTGGAGTTCCTCCTGCAGCGGGATGGATTTTTACTTACGATAATTTTTCAAGAAGCGGTGCAATTACAAATTTAGTCAACCCATCCACTTATGGCATTACCATCACATCAAAAATGTTTGCCATCACAGGAGGAAATGGCACTTGCGTTGATAATTCTCCACAATTTCTGCAAGCTCCTTACTTTACCGCTTGTGTCGGAAACGACTATACCTATAACATGAATGCCATTGACCCAGATTTGGATTCAATATCAATTCAATTTAGTCAACCTTTGAACAATTTCACTGGAGCCTACAACCCTCCTAGTTCACCTGCAATCATACCCTTTGTCGCCGGCTTTAGTGCGAATTCACCTACTCCCGACGCCAGTTTTAATGCAGGTAATGTAGCAGCTTCAATTAGCCCATCTTCTGGAAAATTAACCTTTAAAAGTTTTAATTCTGGGAATTTTGTTATTAAAGTTACGGTGAGCACTTTTCGAAACGGTATGCTAATTGCACAGGTGGATCGAGAAATGCAAGTCGTGGTTGCCAATTGTTCGCCAACAAACAATGCACCCATAATCAATGGACCTTTTGGAGGCAGTTTTGAAACCACCATCTTAGCAGGAACCCTAGTCAACTTTAATTTATCTAGTTCAGATATGGAAAATCTTCAAGATGGTAGTCCTCAAAGCAATTTACTTACTGCTTCTGGACCTATGTTTGGAACGAATTTCACCAGTACGACAGGATGTGATATTGCCCCATGTGCCACTTTAAATGCGACACCAATAATTACTGGTCTTCAAGGTGTAAGTACAAATTTCACATGGCAAACGACGTGTGATCATTTAGAAAATCAATACGGAATTGTGGCAGATGTCGTTCCATATCATTTTGTTTTTAAAGTGCAAGACGATTACTGTCAAATTCCGAAAGTCACCTACGCTACGATTACGATAAATGTAGTTAATCCTGGAATTATTCAAGCGCCAGCAATTGATTGCATTCAAACAGCAACGAATGGGGATTTACAAATCCATTGGACCCCAGTAACCGATTTAAATAACACTTTTCAATCCTATAAAATTTATTCCTTACAAGATGGTTTGATTTCCACCATCAGCACCATCGGAAGTTCAAATTACACTATTCCTAGCCCTAATCAAGCAAAGAACTATTATTTATCTGTACTTTCCGGATGCAATGGAAATTATGAATCATTCAGTGATACCGTTTCCAATATACACTTAACCCTTTCTAATCCTTCGGATGGAACAGCTGTATTAACATGGAATGATCCAATTACACCACCTTATGCGAATATGGGTGCTTATTATTACATCCAAAGAGAATACCCAGCGGGAATTTGGACGACAATTGATAGCGTTTTATATGGGGTTCACAATTACAAGGACACCATCGATATTTGTCAAGCATTTTTAAATTATCGCATAAGCTTAAATAACCTACCTTGTGATTACAATTCCAATATACAAGGGGATGATTTTGAAGACATGCTTACTCCAGACATTCCTGTAATTTCAAATGTCACCATCGATACCATCAACTCCAACTTGACCTTAAATTGGAGTCAAAACACACAACCAGACACCTACGGCTATGTGATTTACACCTTCGATGCCAATGGATTTATTTACGAAATCGATACCGTTTGGGGAATTACATCGACCAGTTTTACGTATTCGCCTGACGTTAATGTAGGACCTCTATCCTACTCAGTGGCAGCGTTCGATTCATGTTTCACCAATATCATTCCACCTACCTATCAAACTTCTGCAAAAGCACTTGTACATAAGACTAATTTTTTAACGGGACAATTATCCGTATGTGACCATACCGTAAAACTAAGTTGGACAGGATATGAGGGATGGAATAATCTTATAAATTATGAAGTTTATGGATATGAAACAGGACAAAATTGGCAACTTCTTGGAACAACTACGAACAATTCATTCAATTTTATAGCGAATCCACTTTCGACCTACCATTTCGTGGTCAAAGCAATGAATGCCAACGCGATTGGTTCCTTCTCTAATCAAATTAGCATTCAAATTACGGCACCCATACCGCCAGCCTACCATTACTTGCAAGTAGCGACCGTAGAAAATAATCAAATACTTTTAAGGCACCATGTAGAACAAATACCTGGAGTGCAGGCCATTTCCCTTCAAAAAAGATCAAATACAGGAGTATTCGAAGAAATTGCTCAATTACCGAACACGACCTCTCCACTCGTTTTTATTGATACAGATGTGGATGTTCAAAAATACAGTTACACCTACCGAGCGCAAATCATTGATAGTTGCGAAAACTTTGGTCCGGTTTCCAATTGGGCGAAAAGTATCTTACTACAAGAAAAACACGATGATGTTCAATTGAAAACTTTTTTGAATTGGTCATCTTACATTGATTTTGATGGATCTATAAATAATTACACGCTATATCGTTCTACGAATGGAACCTATAGCGTTGTAGGCGTTTTGAATGATGGTGTTTATCAATTTGAAGATGATCTTTCGAATTTATCTTTTGATGGAAAAGTTTGCTATTTAGTTGACGCTAATGAATCCATGAATGTGTATGGTTTTGCAGAAAATAGTCGTTCGAATGAAGTATGTATTATTTTTGAACCATTACTTTATGTACCAAACGCATTTATTCCTGATGGGATCAATTCCATATTTAAACCAATTTTAACCTATAATGATCCAACTAGTTATCTTTTTCAAATCTATAACCGTTGGGGAGAGGTTATTTTTGAAACCAGTGATCAAAATGAGGGATGGAATGGAATTATCGAACCATTTAATCAAATGGCAGAAACGGGCATGTATGTTTATTTAGTTAATTTTACCGATGGAGGAGGAAATGAACACACGCGAAGAGGAACCGTTGCTTTATTAAAATAAAAAGGGACCTGATTACCTCAAATCCCTTTTTAAACTATTGTATTATCTAGTGTTGAACCACTACTTTTTTTGTCACTAATTTTCCTTCTAACTGAATTCGAATTAAGTAAACACCTTCCGACCAACCGTTTGTTGGTATAGGAATGCTGTTTGCCCCCACTTTTAAATCTATAGATCTTACCAATACAAATTGTCCTTGAGCACTCTCTATATGTAATAACAATTCACTTTTTGTCCTACTTTCAACTTGTAAATTAAATTTATCTCGAGTAGGATTTGGAAACACCTCGATGCTGAGATCGTCTAATTCGCAAGCCACACTAATTGGCCCATAGATGGTTTCTTTACCATCAAAATCCCGTTGGATTAATCGATAATAATTCAATCCTCTGGATAATTGAGGGTCAATCCATTCATAGGATAAGGCTACTTGACTATTTCCCCCAGCAGGTAAATCAGCAACCTTGATCCAAGAATAATTATCTTGTGCTTTTTCAATTTGATATATTTCCGAATTTATTTCTGATAGTGTTCTCCAAGCCAATTTTATTGTTGAAGCTGAACAATCGCCATTGAAATAATCTAGGGTAATAGGAAGCGCACTCGTTTTATTATTTCCAATTGCAAAAGGTGAAAAAGACCCGGTGTAATTTTCCCAAACTAATTGATTATTCGAACCAACTCCCGCACCTGAACCAATTTCCCATGACGTTCCATTGTGGTGATTTAGGGTTGGTTGGTCGATGATGCCCGTTGTTTCACCTGGATTCCAATTAAACGTAAAATCAACTCCATTCCCACTATTTAAATTCACTTTAGAGATATCCCAAGTACGATTTACATGATCCGATGCTATTGTAGAACCCGTATATCCATCGGTGTATACATCATCAAAAACACGAACAGAAAAATAATCTGCATAACCTGTTTTATTTTTTATAGCAACTGGATTATAACTGCTATTTGAAACTGGAAAATTAACTGAGTCATTTTGATTAACAAATACTTTTATTTTACCTTGTCCATTCGTTATAAAACGATTCGAAGCATTACCGCCTATTAACTCACTTGCAGTTAAGGTTGCACCGTTAAGAGTAATGGTATGATTTGCTCCATTAAAATTCAAACTTCCCACACTACGATTTTGATCCAATACCAAATCATAAGTCGATCCAACTGTAATTAAAGCATCAATAGCATTATCTGCAACACCTCCACACCAATTAGATGCTGTTCCCCAGTCCGTGCTTGTATTTCCTATCCATTTTGTCATGGTATTTCCATAAACAATCACTTCACCAGCAGAACTATATGCACTACCACAAGATCCATTCGTTAAAAACACTCGGTATTTTCTTGTTGAGCTGACATTAGAATAATTTAAGGTACTAGAGGTGTTTGAAACATCTGTCCAAATCACTCCGCCATCTGTAGAGTATTGCCATTTTTGAATGGATCCGGTATAGCCAGATAAACTTAAACTACCTGAAAAACTACCCGTTACACAATGCTCACCGATTGAAACAGTACCTCCTACAGGAGGCGTTCCTGAATTGACGACAATGGACACTCCAGAAGTATATGAAGAGGAACATGTTCCATATTGAATCAAAGCTCTGAAATAATAGGTACCTGTAGTTCCAATGGAGGTATTTAAGAGGGTATTTGTATTTGAAATGACAGTTACACCAGAACTAAAATTACTTGTAGTGGATCTCTCCCATTGTGTAATGGTACCACTATTTCCAAAAACGGTTAAATTAACTGATCCTCCAGCACAAATCGTTGTATTATCTGCAACGATATTCCCAGGATTAGAAGCACCAACATAAATTACTGTGGAAGAAACAGCCAAACTAATACAACCACTTGTCGTGTTCACTATAGCGCGATAATAAGTGGTTTGGGTTAAATTCGTAGCCGTTAAAGTGGTTGTGGTATTAGAAATATCAACTCCTGGAGTAATAAAATTATCATAGGAATATTGCCATTTTACTACAGTTCCAGTCAAACCAACCAAATTTAAAGTAGTTGAATTTGAACCCGGACAAACCGTAACATACCCTCCTTGAATGGTACCAGAAACAGCACCATTAATGTATATGTTTCGTGTAAATAGCACTTGTGAAGTAACATTATCTCCAGGCATATCTCCAAATTCAATAATGGATTTAATGTTACTTGAATTTGGGTAATCATTCCAATACCCACTTCCGCCCCAAATATGGCCATAATCCTCTTGACCAGGAGTGGATGCACAACTTGGATAATCATTAGGTTCAGAACTTGACCATCTGTTGAAAACATTTGATACCGGACTAATTGCGGTTGAACCGGTACATGCATTGGTGTTATTAATGTTTGTACCACGCTCCGGTCCTGTTACCCAAAACCAATGTCCTTCTGCATTTGTTTGCGATGAATAGGTGGTAGTTCCAGTAGCCGCATTAATTTGAGCATAATTATCGGAACAGCCAATCCATGAATCAGTATTCATCAAGGCAAAAATAAAACTGTTTTCTGCTTGAGAAGTAATGGTTGCTAAATATCCCTCCATACCAAAGTAAGACTGGGTACTTGCATAAGCTTTCGCATTGCTCCAAGTAGTAACGGTATGATAAACTTTGTAAAAATGATTGTTTAGTGGATTATAATTAACATCTCCGGCAATAAAGGTTACTTTACGACTTTCTGGGTTACATTGAACAGAGGTAGTAATTAACCGCACCGTGCGTAAAATAACTTCCCAATTAGCGGCTGTTGTGGTTCCTGAAAACACCAAACTGTGGGTAAACGAATTGAATGGGGAAGCTGTAATACCTACAGGTAATGTTGCCGTATAATCCAATTGATCTCCTGAAACGTAACTATCTGTTATGGTGACCACAAATCCATTTATAGTTCCGTTAGCAGAAATGCTTAGATTAGGATCTACAATGGAAGCAACATTATTGCTAATTGTATTTGTACTATTGGTGCCAGTTACTTGCACTGAAGTAGCATTTTGGGCAAAAGCAAAATGCAAAAAGTTGAAGGCAAGTAAAAATAGTAAAGGGGTTAACATGGTTTTCATAGGTGGTAATTATAGTTTATTTCACAAATAACCTACAATATTTTTTCCCAAATTGAATTTAATTTGTCTTATTTTGGGAATTACAAATTTATACTTATAAAAACCTATTTTTTATTACTTAGAATTTCTAAAAATTGAATTGGTGTATCTGATAATTTAGTTAAAGATTAAATATTTAAATCATTGTAGTTATCTTTACCGCAATGCAAAAAATGCTGATCATACAAACTGCCTTTTTAGGTGATGTGATATTAGCAACTCCCCTAGCGAGTGAGTTGAAAAGAATATTCCCGAATGCTAAAATTGATTTTTTAGTTAAGAAAGGGAATGAAAGTGTATTAGAGAATAATCCTCATATAGACCAACTCTTTATTTTTAATAAAGCTGAAGGGAAATATAAAAATATGATTCAGCTAATTAAACAAATTCGACGTAAAAAATATGATTTAGTCATAAATCTTCATCGGTTTGGAAGTTCGGGGATTATCACCTTGTTTTCAGGTGCTCAAAAAAAATATGGGTTTGCTAAAAATCCATTATCGTTGTTTTATACTAAAAAATTTGAGCATGAAATTGGAAATGGAAAACACGAAGTAGAACGAAATCTTTTGTTGATTCAAGAATTTGGAGCGGCTGAAAAAATAAGACCTTCCCTTTTTCCAGGACAAAAAGATGTAGCGAGTATCAAAGCCTATGAGAATGAACCTTTTATCACCATGGCACCTTCATCAGTATGGTTTACAAAAATGTTACCTAAAGAAAAATGGGTTACATTAATCAAAAGCTTCCCAAAAAATCAAAAAATTTATTTACTCGGAGGGAAATCGGATGAGGAATTATGTAACACGATAAAGGATGAAACTGAAACATGGTCGGTGGTCAATTTGGCTGGTGAACTGAGTTTATTAGCATCTGCCGCATTAATGAAAAAGGCACAACGAAATTTTGTAAATGATTCTGGACCTTTGCATATGGCATCCGCAATGAATGCACCAACAACGGCTTTTTTCTGTTCTACCGTGCCAGATTTTGGCTTTGGCCCATTGTCAGAGGATGCAACCGTGAAACAAGTCGAAAATTTAAGTTGTAAACCTTGTGGAATTCATGGTCATCAACATTGTCCGAAAGGTCATTTCAATTGCGGTCATCAAATGATCTTATAAATGGGGGTAAAAAAAATCCTCTACAAGAGAGGATTTTTATGAAATTCTTTTTTTTATGATTAATTGATGGTGTACGTTTGACCATTAATGGTAATCGTAAATGTTGCATCACATGTTCCCGGACCATAATCAATCACGCGAACTGGCTTTCCAGTTGGGGTAATTTCCAAAGTTCCACTCATGATGTAACCACAACCAACTTTCACATGTAACGGAGCTGTAGTATGCGCTTCGTATCCATCACCATTCACCACAGAAGCATTAGCAGTTCCTGTAATATCGTATTCGTCGTCCCAGAAATTTAAGTAGGTATTAAATCCTGCAGTAAATGTTCTCACTCGATTTGAAGTATACGTTACAATTTCGCCTGTACTTAAGGTTACTAACCCATTGATCGAGATATTATAATACGGTTGACCATTGGTATTTAACCCCATATTCGTGATGGTTTTAGACCCTTCGATGTGGTGATTATTCACGTAGTAATCAACTGGAGTATGGGTAATTACAGTACCTTGAGCGTAATAAGACCCTGTAAATGTTGTGACGATTTTACCTCTTCTTTGTTTCCCGTCATTGCAATCGCAATTGGTATTTCCCCAATCGATGGTAACTGTTTTTGTAGATCCTGCCGTGTCTAGGGTAATGACCACATTACATGCCGCCTTATCGATAGCCACATCAGAGAGATTATCTGCATTCAACACGGTGACTTTCCCACTCTTATAAAATATCATATTACCTGTAATGGCCTGATCTGACATATTGGTCATTTCATCAAATGCATTTTCTACAATTGCATTGGTTATGGGAGCTTTGCTGTTATCGTATTTTTTCTTTTTACAAGAAGATACAGCAAGTGCACTTACAAAAAGCGCGACTAGTAGGATTGCGTTTCTCATCATTTCTAAGTTTAAATTACTAATATACTAATATTCAATTAAAAACAAGTAACGTGCCAAAAAAAACAACACGTTATTTCATCTCAATTTCTTTTAAATGTTCCATTTTCTTTTTTGCTAAGAAACCTTTGATATCTTCAAAATGTTCCTTAACTCTTTGATTCCCGAATTCAAATACTTTTTCTACTAAGCCATCTAAGAAATCACGATCATGGGAAACTAAAATCAAGGTCCCATCGTAATTCTTTAGCGCTTCTTTGATGATGTCTTTTGTTTTGATATCTAAATGATTTGTTGGCTCATCCAAGATCAATAAATTAACAGGTTGCAAGAGCAGTTTGATCATTGCCAACCTGGTTTTTTCTCCACCTGATAATACTTTCACTTTTTTTGCACTGATCTCTCCTCCAAACATAAAAGCGCCTAAAATATCTTTGATTTTTGTTCGAATATCTCCAACTGCAATATTGTCAATGGTTTCATAGATGGATAAATTTTCATCGAGCAAGGAAGCTTGGTTTTGAGCAAAATAACCAATTTGAACGTTGTGTCCTAATTCCATTTTTCCTTCGACTTCAATTTCCTTCATGATGGCTTTAATCATGGTAGATTTTCCCTCTCCATTTTTACCTACGAAAGCCACTTTTTGTCCGCGTTCAATGGTTAACGAAGCATCTTTGAAAACGACATGATCGCCATACGATTTAGACATTTCAGAAACCACCACCGGATAATTTCCAGAGCGAGGCGCTGGAGGAAAACGCAAACGCAAGGCAGAAGTATCGACCTCATCCACTTCGATGATTTCTAATTTTTCGAGCATTTTCACCCTCGATTGAACTTGGAGCGTTTTGGAGTAAGTTCCTTTAAAACGTTCAATAAATTCAGTCGTTTCCGCAATAAATTTTTGCTGTTCGTCGAATTGTTTTTGCTGTTGTTCTCTTCGCTCTTTTCTAAGCTCTAAATAATGGGAATAAGTAGCTTTATAATCGTAAATTCTCCCCATCGTGATTTCGATAGTTCGATTGGTAATACGATCGACAAAAGCCCTGTCGTGAGAAATGACCATGACCGCCTTCGCCTGATTTAACAAAAATTCTTCTAGCCACTGAATCGATTCGATATCCAAATGGTTTGTTGGCTCATCCAGAAGAATCAAATCGGGTTTTCGCAATAATATCTTTGCTAATTCGATACGCATTCTCCATCCTCCACTGAATTCAGCCGTAGATCGCGTAAAGTCGGACCGCAAGAACCCAATACCCAAAAGTACTTTTTCAATATCAGCATCAAAATTAGTTTCTTCGATGGAATAAAATTTCTCAGACAATTCAGAAACCTTTTCGATGATTTGCATGTATTCTTCCGATTCATAATCGGTTCTCACCGTTAACTGATGGTTTAATTCATCCATCTCTGCTTTCATGGCTGAGATTTCTTCGAATGCCTTGGCAGTTTCTTCAAATACAGTGCAATGATCCTCCGTCAATAAATGTTGTGGCAAATACGCAATCACTGCTTCCTTGGGCGCTGAAACACGACCTCTAGTCGGTTGATTTTTTCCCGCCAAGATTTTTAACAAGGTGGATTTTCCCGCACCATTCTTGCCCATCAACGCGATTTTATCTTTTTCATTTACGACAAAACTCACATCACTAAACAGGCTACTTCCACTAAATTCTACTGCTAATCCTTCTACTGTAATCATTGCTTTTTATTTACCTCTTTTAAAGGATCACAAAATTAAGGATATTTAGAGGATATTTGAGGATACCTTGAACAATTATCTTATAATATTTACATGTCCTATGGCCATTTTGCGTTCATCATTCACGCTTGTTTTAAATTCAATTTTCCAAGTATAAATGCCATCTTGAGCTAATTTCCCACCGTAAGTGCCATCCCAACCATAATAAGCATCAAATGACTCAAAAACCAATTCTCCCCAACGATTAAAAATCATTAAGTGATAATCGAAAGGATCAAAACCAGAAGTAAATATGGGCTTGAACCCTTGATTAAATTCATCATCATCTGGTGTGAAGGTATTGGGTACGTAGTAAATTAACTCTTCAATCATTCGAATACTTCTCCAAGCAGTATCCGAACAACCAATCGCATTATAAGCCACCAGTCTAATTTGGAAGGTCCCTACTGAATCTGTAGGATACGTGTAACTTGGATTTACATCGGTCGAAAAACCGACTCCATCCCCAAAAATCCACTCGTATTGTGATGCATTGACCGATTGATTGGTAAATTGTACCGTTGGATTCGAACTCGATAACTGACTATTATTTATTGAAAAATCAGCAATCGGATTCGCTACGACTTCGATCATATCGGTTTGGGTCAAACTATTTTGACAACCAATGTTATCAGTTACCGTTAAGGTGACATCAAACATTCCTGCATTTGGGAATACTACACTGATCGGTCCACAACCATTCATAGCATTCATTCCTTCTACTTGCCACACACAATTGGTTGAAGCAGAAGATGTACTTGTAAACACCACTGTATTACCCTCGCAGATTATGATTTTATCGGCAGTAAACGCCACCGTTGGAGCTTGATTTACGGTAACTTGAACCGCATCCGTAGC
>JACCDM010067879.1_pt1 | contig 68209 bp, 61 predicted proteins | sample 7445851 | NCBI WGS metagenome assembly JACCDM01 (sample SAMN15323438, study PRJNA562643) | freshwater metagenome | isolation source: river surface water | place: USA:Blue River Watershed | collected 2017-08-16
CCGAAAAATGACTGCGGAGAGAGAGGGATTCGAACCCTCGGTACCGTTACCAGTACGCATGTTTAGCAAACATGTCCTTTCGGCCTCTCAGGCATCTCTCCTAGCATTTAAGAGAGCACAAATGTAGCAATTATTTTTTGATTACGAAATTATAGGCTAAAATTATTTCCCAATTAAATCAAAACTAGAAACAGATTTACCCTCCAAATTTGTTTTTCCCATAAGGTATAAGTCAATATTTCTAGCCGCCTCTCGTCCTTCAGATATCGCCCATACCACTAATGATTGACCACGTCTAGCATCACCTGCTATAAAAATCTTCTCATTATCAGATTGATAGAATGAATTTGCAACTAAATTTCCTCTATCATCTGCATTAACACCAGATGAAATAAGTTGTTCAAACAAACTGCCATGATCCGTGTGCAAAAAACCAGCTGCTATTAAAGCTAAATCGCAAGGAATTTTTCTAATATTAATTACTTCTTGTTGCATTTTACCATCAGACATGTTGTAAACTATGTCACCAATAATCAAAGATTCTAATTCTCCCTTGTCATTTTTCACAAATTCTTGTAATGATATGGACCATAACCGCTCCACACCTTCATCATGTGAGGTAGATGTACGCAACATATTAGGCCAATTAGGCCAAGGAGTACTCTCCGCTCTAGTAATAGGAGGCTTAGGCATAACTTCTATTTGAGTAATTGAAGCTGCTTTATGGCGATTGGAAGTACCTACGCAGTCTGAACCTGTATCTCCCCCGCCAATAATCACCACATGTTTACCTTTTGCATGAATGTCTGAATTATTGTAAGCCTCACCTTTGTGATTAACCTCTAATTTGATAGATGCATTTCGCTTGTTCTGTTGGGAAAGAAATTCCATAGCAGGATATATACCTTTAGCATCATTACCCTTTGCCTCTATAAAACGAGGAGTCGTACTTCCAGTTGCAACCAATACAGCATCGAATTCATTCGTTATACTAGCCAATTTTTCAGTATTACCTATATTAGCATTAGTTATAAACGTAATTCCTTCTTTTTTCATTACATCTATTCTTCTAGAAACTACCGATTTATCTAACTTAAAATCAGGTATACCATACCGTAATAAACCGCCTATTTGATCAGCACGTTCATAGACTGTAACCCAATGCCCAGCCTTATTCAATTGAGCAGCCGCAGCCAATCCCGCTGGTCCTGAACCAATTATAGCTATTTTTTTACCAGTACGTACTTTAGGAATGAATGGAATTACCCAGCCCTCTGAATAAGCTTTTTCAATAATTGACTTTTCAATTAATTCAATAGCTACAGCAGGTTTATTTATACCTAAAACACAAGATGATTCACATGGTGCAGGACATATTCTTCCCGTAAATTCGGGAAAATTGTTTGTTGTACTTAAAATATCATACGCATACTTCCAATTCTGCTCATAAACGGCATCATTAAACTCGGGTATAATATTGCCAAGAGGACAACCATTATGACAAAAAGGAGTGCCACAATCCATACACCGACTTGCCTGGGCTTCAGTATCAGCTATAGAATTTAATTGTTCTATTTCATTATAATCATTAATTCGCTCGTCAACCGCCCTTTTAGGAGCTAATTTGCGGTCAATTTCCAAAAATCCTGTAGGCTTACCCATACTATTTATTTTAAATCAACTTTAATATCTTGATACACTCTATCTTTATTGGCCAATACATCTGAAATACTTAATTGGCGTGAACTTAATGCATTTTTATAATCAATTGGCAAGACTTTTTTAAATTGACTTGCTAATGCACCGAAATTGTCCAACACATGTTTACCCTTTACAGAACTCGTTAAGGCAATATGTTTTTCCAAATACATCAAAATGATATTCTTATCTTCAGGTGTTAATTCAGTAATTTCAACCATTTCCCGATTAACCTTACCATCAAACGTATTTTGTTCATCAAGGATATAAGCAACGCCGCCCGACATACCCGCACCAAAATTACGTCCGGTATTTCCTAGTATAATTACCAAACCACCTGTCATGTATTCACAACCATGATCACCTATACCTTCTACTACAACTTTAGCGCCTGAATTTCTTACACAGAATCGTTCACCAGCCATACCTGCTAAATACGCTTCTCCCGACGTGGCTCCGTAAAATGACACATTCCCAACAATTGAATTTTCAGATGCCCTAAATGAGGCTAGCGGTGATGGATATGCGACTAAAGTAGCGCCACATAAACCTTTTCCAATATAATCATTTGCATCACCTTCTATTTCGAACTTTATCCCTTTTACTGAGAATGCACCAAATGATTGACCAGCTGTACCTATAAACTTGATATTTATAGTGTCTGCTGGCAATCCCTTTTCCCCATATTTCTTCGTTATTTCATTTGATAAAATAGTTCCTACCGAACGATTAACATTGATAATATCCATTTCACCAGTTACGATTTCCCCTTTTTCGATAGCAGGTTTAGCTAATTTTAAAAGCTCCCAATCTAATTGTTCTCCTAAACCGTGATCTTGTTCTTCAGATTTATATACGGCAACACCATCTGCAGTAGAAGCATGTGCCAAGATTGGATTTAAATCTAACTTTTTAAATTTCCAATGACTCGATAAATCCTTCATCTCAAGTTTATCTACACGGCCTACCATATCTTCAAGTTTACGGAAACCTAATTCAGCCATAATTTCACGTAATTCCTGAGCTAAAAAGTAGAACAAGTTTACAACATGATCTGCTTGACCTGTATATAATGCTCGCAATTCTGGATTTTGTGTTGCTACTCCTACAGGACAAGTATTTAAGTGGCATTTACGCATCATTATACAACCAGCTGTGACAAGAGCAGCTGTAGCTACACCAAATTCCTCTGCACCTAATAATGCGGCAACTGCAATATCTTTCCCCGTTTTAATTTGACCGTCAGCCTGTATCGTTACACGACCTCGCAATTTGTTTTTGACTAATGTTTGATGTGTCTCAGCTAAACCTAATTCCCAAGGCAATCCAGCATGACGTATAGATGACAATGGTGAGGCACCTGTGCCCCCATCATAACCAGCAATTAATATATGATCCGCGTGTGCTTTTGCAACACCTGCAGCTATTGTACCTACGCCAGCTTCCGATACTAACTTAACAGAAATTCGCGCTTCTCTATTTGCATTTTTTAAGTCAAATATTAATTGAGCTAAATCTTCAATAGAATAAATATCATGATGTGGAGGTGGAGAAATCAACCCCACTCCTGGAGTACTATGTCTAGTTTTACCTATCCAATCATCTACTTTATGGCCCGGTAATTGTCCACCTTCCCCAGGTTTAGCTCCCTGTGCCATTTTAATTTGAAGCTCTTTTGCATTCGTTAAATAATTGGCTGTAACTCCAAATCTACCTGACGCTACCTGCTTGATGGCTGAATTCATTGAATCACCATTAGCCATTTTTTCAAAACGAATTGGATCTTCTCCTCCCTCACCTGTATTTGATTTTCCTCCAATACGATTCATAGCAATAGCTAACGTAGTATGAGCCTCATATGAAATCGACCCAAATGACATGGCTCCCGTTGCAAATCGCGATAAAATATTTTCAATTGGTTCTACTTCATCAATTGAAATTGATTTGCCAGACTTAAATTTTAATAATCCACGTAATGTTATTGCTTTTCTGCTTTGTTCATCAATTAATTGAGCATACTTTTTGTAAACAGAATAATCATTTTGTTTTGTAGCTTGCTGAAGCAAATGAATTGTGGCTGGATTAAATAAATGCTCCTCTCCTCTTTGCTTCCATTGGTAAATTCCACCTACCTCTAATTTGGGCGCATCTTGCTTCCGCATGAGGTATCCAGATGTATGCTTAATCAAAGCTTCTTTAGCAATCGTATCTAAATCTATTCCACCAATTCTTGAAATCGAACCCGTAAAATAAGTATCGACAACCTCTTTACCCAAGCCTAGTATTTCAAAAATTTGCGCCCCTTGATATGATTGCAAGGTAGAAATACCCATTTTAGAGAATATTTTTAGTAACTCACCATTGACAGCCTTAATGTAGTTGTACTCTAGTTTGTCATAACTTAAATCTCTATTAACAAACCCTTGCTCTTTCATGGCCTTAATTGTTTCAAATGCCATATACGGATTGATTGCACTCGCTCCGTACCCGATCAAAGTTGCGAAATGATGCGTTTCCCAAACATCACCTGCCTCCATGATAATACCTACTTTTGCTCTTTTCTTTGTTCGAATAAGGTGATTATGTACAGAAGCTAATGCAAGTAAAGATGGTATGGGGGCATGGGAACTATCAATGCCGCGGTCTGTTAACAAAATAATCGAATATCCATCATCGACCGCATCTTCAGCGTATTGGTTTATTCTATCTAACGCCTTCTTAAGTACACCCTCCTCATCTAAAGCTCGAAAAGTAATATGTATAGACTTGGTTTGAAAATTTTCATGATCAATCCATCTAATCTTTTCAACTTCCTTATTTCGTAATACAGGTTGTTGAATTTCAATTTGTCGACAATGCTGAGGACTTTCTTCTAACAGATTAGATAATCCACCAATATCAGAAAGTAATGACATTACCATCCGTTCACGAATTGGGTCTATTGGAGGGTTAGTAACCTGAGCAAATAATTGCTTAAAATAGGATGATAAATGTTGAGCTTTTTCAGATAAAACAGCTAAAGGTGTATCAATACCCATTGAACCTAAAGCTTCCTTCCCAGTTTCAGCCATTTGTGCAAGAACTATTCGAATGTCTTCTGTAGTAAAGCCGAAAATTTGTTGCCTTGATACTAATTCTATTGCTTTCGGTTGTCTATACTCTGATCCTGCTTCTGGTAAATCTTCAACTCTAATTTTATTATTTAATAACCATTCGCCATAGGGTTGTTGTTGGCAAATTTTTTCTTTCAATTCTTCATCAGGAATAATTCGACCCTGCTCCATATCCACAACAAACATCTTTCCTGGTTGCAAGCGTCCTTTAGAAACAATAGTTGCAGGGTCAAGGTCTAATACTCCTGCTTCAGAGGCCATTATAACATGATCATCTGAAGTTACCCAATACCGTGAAGGGCGCAGTCCATTCCTGTCAAGCGTTGCACCTATTAATTTACCATCAGTAAATGAAATACTAGCTGGTCCATCCCATGGTTCCATCATGGCAGCATGGTATTCGTAAAAATCTTTTTTATACTTTTCCATACTCTCGTTACCATCCCAAGCTTCTGGAATTAACATCATCATTACATGAGGTAAGGAACGCCCAGTTAGATAAAGTAACTCAATGGCATTGTCAAGTATAGCAGAATCCGATTGGCCAAGACTACAAACAGGAAGAATCATATCTAATTCTTCTTGACTAAAGTACTTACTTGAAAATAAGGCAGATTGTGCTTGCATCCAGGACGAATTACCCTTAACGGTATTAATTTCGCCATTGTGAGCAATAAATCTGAATGGCTGAGCTAGCTTCCATTCAGGGAAGGTATTGGTAGAAAATCTCGAATGAACTATAGCTAAAGCTGAGGTAAAATTCTCTTGAAATAAATCAATAAAATACCCTGGGACTTGCATGGTCGTCAACATACCTTTATAGATAATTGTACGACATGAAAGTGAAGCAAAATAAAATTTATTGTTTAATCCAGATATTGTCTCATTTAATAACTTTGAAACATACTGTCTAAATACATATAGTTTCCTTTCAAAATCAATCTCTGAAATACATTCAGCGGGTCTTTCTAAAAATAATTGTTGAATGGACGGCTCCGCATTACCTGAATCTGCTCCAACAATAGCTTTATTATCTACAGGCACATTTCTATAGCCTAAAATTCGTAATCCTAACTTTTTAGATTTTCGCTCAATGACTTCTTTACATTCTTTAATCAATAATTCATCCTTCGGAAAGAATACCATACCTACTCCATAGTTCCCTAATGATGGTAAGCTGAAACCTAAATGACTTGTCTCTTCAAGAAAAAATTCATGAGGTAATTGTACTAGCACACCCGCACCATCTCCAGAGTTAGGATCGCAACCACAAGCACCACGATGATCCATGCGAATCAACATTTTAATTGAATCTTCTACAATACGATGTGATTTAATGCCTTTTAAACTTGCAATAAATCCTATTCCACAAGCATCATGTTCAAATTCTTTTCTGTAAAGGCCACTTTCGGTACTGTTATTCATAATCAAATGCGATTTTTCAAATTAAAAATTATAAAAATAATATAATTAATTGCAAGAATAATTTAGCTACATACATGCAATTGTGCACATACAATCAAATTTAACTAAAAATAAATTTGGCTAAAACCTAATTTGACAAAATAATCTACTGAATATTACAATATAGGAGAACTAAAATAGATTTTCTTGAAATTATCCTAAATGTATTAATAATCCTCTCCTAGGTCAGATCCATCTATTCCATATTCATCCGTATTTGCATCAGATTCGTCTTCAAAATCGTGCTCAAGATCATTCAAATAAATGGCATCTATACCTTCTTGAACTGTGTTCAACAAAGTTAAATCTTCAATTTTTGCTTGATCAAGACGTTCAATTATATCATCTGTTTTGTTCACAACAACAAATAAACCTAATTCATTTGTGCAAATTTTAGTGGCTTTCCTAATAGAAGATACGCCATAACCGTCTAAAAGATTAAGTTGAGTTACATCCAAAATCATATTGGAATATTCTTTTTTAAACAGGAACCTAACTGCTAATTCCAATTCTTCTGCATTAGCTTGTACTAATTCTGTAGAAAGCCATTTAATTACAGCATAACTTTCATTTTGTTCTAATTGATAAACTTTTGCTAGCATTCTAAATAAACTGTGAGATTTGATTATAAATATGACTTACGAAATCTGAATTATTATCAGTCTTAACAAAATTCATACCCGTAATTTCTTCGAACAATAAGATGTAACGTTCAGAAATTTGCTCGACAAATTCATCCGTCATTAGTGGAATTTGCTGATTGTCTTTACCTTGAAAATTGTTCTCAATTAACCACTCGCGAACAAATTCTTTAGATAATTGCTTCTGCGCTAAACCTTGTAAAAATAAATCTTGATATGAATTTTTATAAAAATATCTTGAAGAATCTGGAGTATGAATTTCATCCATTAAGATAATTTGTCCATCTCGGAATCCAAATTCATACTTAGTATCAACTAATATTAAATTTTTAGAATTAGCCATTTCTTGGCCCCTTTCGTACAATGCCAACGAGATTCTGCATAATTCCATCATCGTATTTTTATCCACAATCTTTTGACTGATAATATCAATGATAGAGATATCCTCATCATGTCCTTCACTCGCCTTAGTAGTTGGAGTAATTATTGGTTCAGGTAATTTTTGATTTTCCTTCAAGTCATTAGGAAGAGTAACCCCACAAATGACTCTTTTACCCGATTTATATTCGCGCCATAGATGACCAACCATATACCCTCTAACAACCATTTCAATTGGAATAGGATTGCATTTTAAACCAAATGAAGCATTTGGAGCGGGACAAAATAACAACCAATTAGGAACGATATCAGATGTAGCCTTTAAAAAATATTCTGCTATTTGAGTTAATACTTGACCTTTGTATGGAATCGTCCGTGGTAAAATGACATCAAAAGCAGAAATTCTATCAGAGGTTATCATTAATAAATGATCACCAAAGGCATACACGTCCCTTACCTTACCTTGATAAAATGATGTTTGATTTGGAAATTCTAGTTTATTTTGTGACATGGGATGGTTTACAATAGATGTTTTTCGTTTTTCTTCATTAATTCCAATAACTGTAAAGCCTCATTTTCATTCCACTGATTCAATTTAGAATAAGTACTCCTTTTTGATAATTGAACTTGAGGATTATTATTTTGCGACTTTATCAATTCAAAAAATTTCACTAGTGTATCCGAAGAAGGATAATCAATTATGGATGCTGTTAACAAAACATTAGCTTCTTCATTTTTATTTGTTTTATCTAGTAAAATAGATCGAGTTAAAATTTGATCTATTTCCATATCACCAAAGTCATAAATTGAATTACTGTTAATTTGACTTGAATTCGACTTAATTATAATTAGTTGATTGATACTTTCAACTTCATAATTCGTAAAAATCACATTTTTCTTTAATTTATTGAGATGTAATTTTGCTTGTTCATATTGTTTTGACACAACTGCATTATTGACATTTTTCACACTTAAATTATACAAATCACCAGACACAGAATAAAAACTCTGATAAGCTAATATAACAATATATAAAAAGGACGAAAACAAACTAAATCTTAAGAATTTTTACTTTTGAAATTATATCAATTGATACTAGAATAATTATTAAAAATAGTAAATAAAGTTTTATGGAAGTAGGACTAATAAATTTTGAGAGGTAAATATAATTCAACTCAGCTTCTTTGTCACTGATGTTTAAATATTCTTTTGTTGATTTATCACTGGAATTTATCCACACATACTCATTTTCCCTGAGATTAATTTTACTATATAATGGTAAGTGATTTTTCACAATTGAAAAATCTGAAGATTCAATAATATTCAAAAAGGCTTCTTTTGACGTAATTGGTATAATATTTCTAGCAGAATCCCCTATTACATCAAAACAAATCAAGCCAACTTTTGAAAAAGTTTTTGAATCTAAAAGTTCATGAATTTGATTCTTAAACAAGTCATCGCTAATTGATTTGTTAGTTAAGTCCTTTGATTTTACCATCAACACTAAGTTTGTTGAGTACCCAACCGGTGAGATTCGTGAGTTTTCCAACTCATAAAGCAAAACACTTACTAGAAAAAATACAATTAATGTTCTGATTGACAACTTTACAATTATCAAATTCGATATTCGATATCCTTTTTTATGGATGATATAATATTTAAAAAATACATTCACCAATAATAAAAATAATCCGAATACACCTGTTAAAATGACTTCTTTTAAATACATCTAAGAGGAATAAAGAATCAAAAGTAAATTACTATTTTTACATTTCTATCATTTTATTTAATGGATATATTTAAAAGTAAGCGGTTAGATAATTTAAAATACGAAATTCGTGGACCTGTCTACGAAAAAGCATTGGTCCTTCAAAATCAGGGGTATAAAATCACTTCTTTGAATATTGGTAATCCGGCAGCTTTTGGTTTTGAAACGCCCGATGAAATTATACATGACATAATCGTAAATATTCGTCAAGCACAAGGATATGTAGATTCTCGCGGCTTATTTGCAGCCAGAAAAGCTGTAATGCAATACTATCAAAATCAAGGGGTTAAAAATAGCTTGATTGAGGATATTTATATAGGCAATGGTGTAAGTGAGTTAATTTCACTAGTAATGACTGCACTATTAAATTTTGATGATGAAGTTTTAATTCCTTCACCTGATTATCCATTATGGACAACTGTTGTTGAATTACAAGGTGGTAAGGCAATCCATTATAAATGCGATGAATTAAACGACTGGAATCCAGATATTAACGATATTGAGAGTAAAATTAATTCAAAGACAAAAGCAATAGTATTAATAAATCCTAACAATCCAACTGGCGCAGTTTATACGAAAGAGACTGTCGATAAAGTAGTTAAACTTGCAGAAAAGCACCAGTTAATACTATTTTCAGATGAAATATATGATAAGATAATATTCAACAATGAAAGACATTATTCAGCTGCGGGATTAAGTGAAGATATTCTTATTATTACCATGGGAGGTCTATCTAAAAACTACCGTGCAGCTGGTTTTAGGGGAGGTTGGATGATCTTAACAGGGGCAAAACATAAAGCTAAATCCTATATTGAAGGTTTGAATTTCTTATTTAGTACACGCTTGTGCGCAAACGTGATAACACAATTAGGTATTCAAACTGCACTTGGTGGCTATCAATCAATTAATGATTTAGTTTCTATTGATGGCCGCTTATCCAAGCAAATGAATTTAGCTTATGAAAAACTAAATGCCATACCTGGAGTAAGTTGTGTTAAACCTAAGGGTGCCTTATACCTATTTCCAAAATTTGATTTAAATTCTTTTACATTTAAAGACGATAATGAATTTGTCATGAGTTTGCTAGAGGAGCAAAAAATATTAGTGGTTGGCGGACAAGGATTTAACTTTAAAGAAAAAAATCATTTTCGGCTTGTATTTCTTCAACATGTAGAACAATTATCAGTTGCATTGGACAAGATTGCAACTCACTTTAATAATCATAGAAAATGATTTTTAGTCAATTTTCTCGAAAGCAAAAGCTATTCATTGTTTTATTTGGTTTGTTCTTAACCAATGCAATTATTGCAGAAATTATTGGAGTTAAAATTGTTAGTATAGAAAAAACTCTTGGATTTAATCCCTTAAATTTCAAGACTTTTTGGGGTGATGTTTGGGATTTAAATCAAACTGCTGGGGCATTAAATTGGCCCATTGTATTTATTACTTCAGATATTATTAATGACTATTTTGGCAAAAAAGGAGTTAAGTTTATCTCATATACGGCTGCTCTATTCATTTTGTATTCATTTTTGATCATTTATTTCGCTACACTTTTAGTACCAGCAGATTTTTGGATTTCGACTAATGCCAAATTTGGGAATATAAATGATTCATTCACATTAATATTTAGACAAGGTCTAGGCATTATCATGGGTTCGCTAACCGCATTTTTGGTTAGTCAATTGCTCGATGCTTTTGTATTTGAAAAAATTAAATCAAAGACTGGAAATAAAAAAATTTGGCTTAGAGCAACAGGATCGACTCTTATATCACAATTAATTGATAGTTTTTTAGTGATTGGTATCGCTTTTTATCTCTTTGGAAATTGGACAATTAATCAATGGTTCAATGTAGCTTTAAATAACTATGTGTATAAGTTTTTTGTAGCTATACTTTTTACGCCACTACTATATTTAGTTCATTATTTGATTGAACTATATCTGAAGAAAGAAGATAAAGACCCTTTAATTTCTTCTGAAATTATCTAAAATAATAGCACAAGATATTCCTACATTTAGTGACTCTGCAGCCCCAAACCTTGGAATAGTGATTCGCTTGTCAATAAGGTTAATGATAGAATTTCTAATTCCATTTGATTCATTCCCGAAAATTAGAAAACCATTTGTAGGAAAATTAAATGAGTGTAGATTTTCTCCATTTAATAATGCACCTATTTTAGGAATAGACGGATATTTTGATAAAAAAGTTTCTAAATCGACATACGTATGATTAACTCGTAAAAAAGACCCCATAGAAGCACTAATTACTTTAGGATTATAAAATTCAGTACAGTCGTTTGATAAAACAAGTTGATTAAATCCATACCAATCACATATACGAATTATCGTACCTAAGTTGCCAGGGTCGCGAATACCATCAAGTACAATAGTCATAGAATCAGTTAATACTTCAAACGGGTAACTAGGTATTTCAACTACGGCTAAACCAAAATTATTTGAAACTAATGTCGAATATTTATTTAGTTCAGATTCGCGGACATAGTAAATAGGGGTATCTAAATTAAGTTGTTCTTCAAATGGTTTAAATACTTCATTAATGATGATAAAGTGAATTTTCATACTTGAATTAATTAATTCAAGTATCGCCTTCTCCCCTTCTACTAAAAATAATTGATTCTCTACCCGACCTTTCTTAGAATGTAGGGAATTAATTAACTTTATTTGTTTATTAGTTAATACCATTTGGAAAATATTCGAAGCTATTTCTGTTTACTACTTGTTAGTATGATTCTTGTCTCATGCAAGAATCTACAAATGTATGAACTTCCAAGGTATACTATACAGAAAATTTCTATTGCCGGTAATCAGCACGTAAAAATTGAGGATTTAAAATCTAATATAAATTCGTTGAAGAATGCGAATAAATCCTATCTGTATTTAAAGCTCAATAGCTACTTGGCGCAAAAGAGACAAACTAAAGATTCCCTTCAAACCAAACAATCAAATTTTCAACTATTCAGTAGAAACCCCGAATATTTAGACACACTTATCCAAACTACTAATAACCAAAAAATTGAATCATATTATAGGTCTATTGGATATTTAAACGCTAAAGTGACATGCAACATAGATTCAGCGAATAAGAATCGTATTAAAATCAAGTATATAATTAGTGAAGGATCTCCAAGTGTATTTACCAAAAATGATACGTTTTTAATAAACAATCCGGTATTAGAGAAGATTGTAAATAAGTATGTGGCAGAGCAAAGTGTCGTATTGAAAAATGAATTGCTATCCGCAAGCACCTTAAAAAATGAAAAACAAAAGCTTGTGGAATCCCTTAGAAATCAAGGTTACTTTTATTTTAGTGGTGATCAAGTTGGAATTAAGTTAAATGATGCAAAAGATTCAACCCTGAAGCAAATATCGTTAGTATATAAAATACCTAATAGCCTTACAAATACGAATAATCTATACGATAGATTGTTTAGAATAGGAACGATACGATTTAATGAATTACAATTAGAAACTACTAATAATGAAGACAAATGGATATCTAGATTATTGCCTTCAAATCAATTGAATAGAATTGTTACATTTAAAGAAGGAGAATTATTTGCTGCAAATAGAATTGCGCAAAGTCTTCAGAATATTTACGCAACTGACCAATATAAATCAGTGACAATCAAATTTGATACAAGTAGCACCAAAGTGCATCCCTCCATTGAGTTAATTAGAAATGAACGATTTAATGTCACATCAGAATTAGGAGGAAGTGTATTTAGAGGAATTCCTGGACCATTTATTACAAATACTTTTAAAATTCGTCGTGTTTTTTCATTGCTTGATAATGTGGAATTTAGCAACAGAATAGGTTTCGAGGCACAAACAGGATTTATAAACACCGATCAAACAAGAAAAAATCTAGAAGTGAATTTTACTGCCGTGGTAAATTTCCCAACATTATACATTCCTGCAAGATATTCAAAGTGGTCATCCAATCTAATTGGTTCTCAAACGCAGTTTGGAATAGGCTATGATTACATCAATAGACCTGAATATTTGCGTACAAACATGAAATTATTTCAACGTTATCAATGGCGTAAATCAGAAAATAAGTTTTTCCAATTGGCACTATTTGATGTGAATATTATAAATACCAATTATCCAAAAACAGAAACAGCATCAAGTTTCTTTACTTACCTAGAAAGTCTAAGAGAACGTGGCAATAACTTATATAGAAGTTTTAATCCAAGTTTTGTATCAAGTATTTACTTTTCGTATAACTACAGGTCATTTGCCCCTTCAAATAAATTAGTAGAAGGTAAAAGCTTACAGGTCGGAATTGAATCTGGAGGTACAACTTTAAACTTTATTAAAAATAAACGTATTTCATTTGTTGAAAATATGTTTAATTCTGATCAAGAAATACAATTTTATAGGTACTTAAGATTCAATCTTGATTATAGAAAATACGTACTACTAGGTGCTAAAAAACAATCCCAACTTGCATTTAAATTATTAGGTGGTATCGCATATGCTTATGGAAGTGAAAATGAATATCAATTGCCCTATGAAAAGAACTTTTTCATAGGTGGGCCAAGTAGTATTCGAGCATGGAAGCCACGTAGATTAGGTCCTGGATCATATAATTCAAATACCAATCTCATAGAACAACCTGGAAGTATACTAGTAGAATCTTCGCTAGAGTATAGATTTAGAATTGCACAATTTTTAGGTACAATGAACGGTGCCTTTTTTATCGATGCAGGCAATATTTGGAATATTTCTTACCCTGGCCAAAATTCATTGGGTAATTGGAAAGCAAATTCATTTTTGAATGAAATTGCCGTAGGTACAGGATTTGGGGTAAGATGGGATTTTGATTATTTCTTATTAAGATTGGATTTAGCTAGCAAGGTGTTAAATCCGGCTATGCCAGACAATAAAAAATGGGTTTTCAACAAAACCTCTTTTAGTTCTATTGAAAACCCAATTGAATTTAATATCGGGATTGGTTACCCATTTTAACATCTTACTTTTTTCGCGCAATAACTTTTAGTGCTTTCTCAACAATAGATTGCGCATTCAAGCCATATTTCTCCATTAATTCCGCTGGCTTTCCAGACTCACCAAATGAATCATTAACACCTACAAATTCTTGTGGCGTAGGTAAATTTAGCGCCAGATATTGAGCAATAGAATCACCTAAACCTCCATTAATTTGATGCTCCTCAGCCGAAACTACACACCCAGTTTTAACTACTGAAGCGTGAATAGCGTCCACATCAAGGGGCTTAATCGTGTGAATATTAATAACTTCAGCATGGATACCTTTTTCTAACAATATCTCAGCTGCTTGAATAGCTTCCCAAACTAAATGCCCTGTAGCAAAAATGCTAACATCACTACCTTCAATTAAATGTAGTGCTTTGCCTATTTCAAAAATTTGATCCTCAGGTGTAAAGACAGGAACAACAGGTCGACCAAATCGCAAATATACAGGTCCTTCATACGATGCAACTGCAATAGTCGCTGCCTTGGTCTGATTGTAATCACATGGATTAATAACAACCATACCAGGTAACATTTTCATTAAACCTATATCTTCTAAAATCTGATGTGTGGCGCCATCTTCACCCAATGTTAAACCAGCATGAGAACATGCTATTTTCACGTTCTTGCCAGAATAAGCGATTGATTGACGTATCTGATCATATACTCGACCAGTACCAAAATTTGCAAAGGTAGTTGCATAAGGGATGTAACCACCAATAGATAATCCAGCAGCTAAACCAATCATATTGGCCTCTGCAATCCCCGTTTGAAAAAAACGATCTGGGGCGTTTTTAATGAAAGCCTCTAACTTTAGGGAACCGATTAGGTCTGCACACAAAGCTACAACTTGAGAATTATTTTGACTTAAGAACTCCATTCCAGCACCAAAGCCTGAACGTGTATCTTTCTTTGTATCGTATGTATAAAATGCCATTTTTATGTATTAATAATCACCCAAAGTTTCTTCTAATTGACCTAATGCTGCTGCAAGTTGTTCATCATTAGGTGCGACACCATGCCATTTATGACTATGCATCATAAAATCAACCCCTGCACCCATTTCTGTTTTCATTATAATCATTACTGGCTTGTTATTGACCAATAATTTTTTGGCTTCACTTATTACTTGTGACAAAGCAGACATATCATTTCCATCAACGCGCAACAACTGCCATCCAAAAGCTTTATACTTAGCTTCTAAATCTAAGTTATTCATTACTTTCTCAGTAGGACCGTCAATTTGCTGTCCATTTTCATCAATAAATCCAATAAGGTTATTGATATTGTGATGTGGTGCATACATGGCAGCCTCCCATACCTGACCTTCATTCTGCTCCCCATCTCCCATTAAACAATACACAATACTATTGTCTCCATTCAATTTTTTTGCTTGCGCTACGCCTATCGCGACACTTAATCCTTGACCTAACGAACCAGATGCAATTCGAATCCCCTCTAAATGTTCGTGTGGTGTAGGATGTCCCTGTAACCTAGTATTTAACTTACGAAAGCTTGCTAATTCTGAAATAGGGAAATATCCACGACGTGCTAATACACTGTATAACAATGGTGAGATATGCCCATTTGAAAGAAAGAAAACATCTTCGTTCAAACCATTCATGTGGAATTCAACATTTCCATTAGAATCAGTTCTCAACTTCATTGAATTGAAATATAATTCAACCAATAAATCGGTACAACCTAAGGATCCTCCTGGGTGACCAGATTGGCACCCATGAACCTGACGTAAAATATCTCGGCGGACCTGAGATGCTATTTTTTGTAACTCTGTAGTTTGCATAATATTTCTATCAGTGGATTTGTTCGGTATGATTTTTGGTATCCACCTTTGTGATAATATCGGTAATAATTCCTTTTTCGTCAATTATAAAAGTAGTTCGTGCTATCCCCATGTAACTTTTGCCATACATTGACTTTTCAACCCAAACACCAAATGCTTCCACAATGTCATGTGACTCATCAGATATTAAGGGAAATTTCAACTGAAATTTCGAAATAAATTTTTCATGTGATTTATTTGAATCAGTACTTACACCTATTACTTGAAACCCTTTGGAAAATAGGTAATCAAGGTTCTCATTCAAATTACATGCTTGTGCAGTACATCCGGGTGTATTGTCCTTTGGGTAAAAATACAGCACAGTTTTTTTACCTAATAATTCATGTTTCTTTCCGGTAGAATCTAGAAATTCTAGTACAGGAGATGAAGAACCAATGTTTAATGACATATTACTTTATATCTAAGTCAAACAATTTATTACCTTGTAAAAAGCCAGTTAACTTATCTCCAATCTGTACTGGACCCACTCCTGCTGGAGTACCCGTAAAAATATAGTCACCTGTCTTTATTGTAAAATACTGCGAAATATCAGCAATCAGTTCATTGATATTCCATATCATTAAATCAGAATTTCCTTTCTGGACAGAAATATCATTTTTAAATAATTCAAAATCAATTGAATTTGTAAAATCATTTTCTGTTACTGGTCGAAGTGATGAAACAAAGGCTGAGCCATTAAATGCTTTAGCTTTTTCCCAAGGTAAACCTTTATCCTTCAACTTTGATTGAACATCTCTCGCAGTGAAATCAATACCCAAACCTATTGCATCTATATACTTAGACGCAAATTTAGATTCAATGTTCTTACCAACTTTGCCAATACGGAATACTAACTCTAATTCGTAATGAACATCTTTCGAAAATGATGGATAATAAAATGACTGAGATGAATCCAACAATGCGGTATCAGGTTTGATAAAAATTACAGGATCAGTAGGTTTATCATTGGATAACTCTTTAATATGATCTACATAATTTCTACCAACACATATAATTTTCATCTGAAACTATTTTAAAACCTCAGAAACTAATCTAGCCGCATCTTTCAATAAAACAGCTGAGAATACTTTTAGTCCAGAATTATTAATTATTGCAGCACCTTCTTCCGCATTTGTACCTTGTAAACGAACGATAATAGGAATGTTGATTTCACCAATATTTTTATAAGCTTCCACAACACCATTAGCTACTCGATCACAACGAACAATACCTCCAAAAATGTTAATCAAAATAGCTTTAACATTAGGATCTTGCAAAATAATGCGGAAACCAGCTTCAACAGTTTTAGCATTAGCTCCACCTCCAACATCCAAGAAGTTCGCGGGATCTCCACCAGATAGTTTGATGATATCCATGGTAGCCATAGCTAAGCCTGCCCCATTGACCATACAACCAACATTACCATCTAGCTTTACGTAATTAAGATCATTTTCAGAAGCCTCAACCTCCAAAGGATCTTCTTCCTCAAGATCACGAAGAACTGCTAAATCCTTGTGACGGTATAACGCATTATCATCTAAATTAACTTTAGCATCTACTGCTAATATTTTATCATCTGAGGTTTTTAGCACAGGGTTAATCTCAAACATAGATGAATCAGTTTCTACATATGCACGGTAAAGCGATTGAATAAACTTTACCATTTCCTTAAATGCTTGTCCACTTAAACCTAACATAAAAGCAACCTTACGCGCTTGGAAATCCTGCAATCCAACCCGTGGGTCGATCCATTCCTTTATAATTTTTTCTGGTGAATGCTCAGCCACTTCCTCAATATCCATTCCACCTTCAGTTGAAGCCATTATAACATTACATGCACGACCTCGATCTAACAAAATAGAAATGTAATATTCTTTAGGCTCTGAATCTCCAGGATAATATACATCCTCACTAATCAATACTTTATTAACTTTTTTACCTTCAGGACCTGTTTGGTGCGTAATTAACTGCATCCCAAGAATCTGAGATACTCTTTCTTTTACTTCATCTAAATTTTTTGCCAACTTAACACCGCCACCTTTTCCGCGACCACCAGCGTGAATTTGTGCTTTTACAACAAACCAGCCAGTACCTGTTTGTGCTTTAAGTGCTTCAGCTGCTGAAATCGAATCTTCGATTTTATCAATAACAATTCCTTCTTGAATTCTTACCCCGTAGCCTTTGAGAATTTCTTTTGCTTGGTATTCGTGAATATTCATTTAGTAAAAATTTTAATTTCGTGAAATTACTATTTATTTGCTAAACTTTTAAATTGTTCGGATTTCAAATTAATTTTCATAGAATAAGCCAAAAAAATGTTAGAATTAAAAAATATTTCCAAGTCTTATGGGACTCAATTAATTCTAGATGACGTAACGTTTACCGCTGAAAGTAAATCACTTGTTTCAATTTTAGGTCCTTCTGGGTCAGGCAAAAGTACATTATTGCAACTTATTGGATTATTGTCAAAACCTGATTCAGGTGATTTATTGATGAATGGCTCATCTTATTTGCATTTAAATAATCAAGCATTAGAATTATTCAGAAACCAACAAATAGGTTTCGTATTTCAATTTCATAATTTACTTAATGAATTTACGGCTTATGAAAATATTCTAATGCCTACATTTATTCGAAAAGAGGATAATTTTAATGAGTTAAACGATTATCTACATTCTATCGCACAAACATTAGGAATCGATCATATTTTGAGCAAATACCCATCAAATTTATCTGGAGGAGAACAACAAAGGGTGGCAGTAGCAAGGGCTTTAATTAAGAAACCAAGTTTACTTTTGGCAGATGAACCTACCGGCAATCTTGATAATAAAAACGCAGAGGATTTATATAATTTATTTATAAAAATAAAGCAAGAGCGAAATCAACAAATCATTATGGTTACGCACAATGAAAAATTAACACATCAATCTGATAAAGTAATATTTTTAGATTCTGGTAAAATTCAATAGTAAATACTGACATATTGTCATAAATTTGCATTCAATTTGAGCTTTATTTCATGCAGGAATTAAACATAGTAGCTAAATCAAGTGGTGATAATTTAGATTCTCCCCGGATATCGACAGATAGTGACGAGTTAAATCTTCTAGGAAAGGTCTACATAGAAAGCTATGGTTGTCAGATGAATTTTGCTGATTCAGAGGTTGTTACATCTATTTTACTTGATAAAGGTTACGGAACTACCTCAAATATTCATGATGCAGATACTATACTTTTAAATACATGCGCCATTAGAGATAATGCAGAACAAAAAATAAGGCATCGCTTACAATCCTTTAAAGCCATCAAGTCAAAGAAGCCTAAAGTTGTTATAGGTATATTAGGTTGTATGGCTGAAAGATTGAAAAATCAGCTTCTCGAAGAAGAAAAATTAGTTGATCTTGTTGCTGGTCCAGATGCTTATAGAGATTTACCCAATTTACTTGATCAAATAGAAAATGGCCAAAAAGCCATTAATGTCTTTCTTTCCAAAGAAGAGACATATGGAAATATCGCGCCCGTTAGATTACATTCTAATGGAGTGAGTGCTTTTGTCAGCATTATGCGGGGGTGCGATAATATGTGTTCTTTTTGTGTCGTGCCATTTACAAGAGGACGAGAACGATCGCGAGATCTTGAATCAATATTAAATGAATGCAGCGATTTATTTAATAAAGGGTATAGGGAAATTACACTCCTTGGTCAAAATGTCGACTCCTATCGTTGGTTAAATCCAATCACTAATGAACTTGTCACGTTTGATAAATTAATTGGTTATGCGGCAGAAATCAATTCTGACTTAAGAATACGGTTTTCAACATCACATCCTAAGGATATTACAAATGATGTATTGCATGCTATGGCTAAGTATCCAAATATTTGCAAAAATATTCATTTACCAGCCCAAAGTGGAAGTAATCGAATTCTTGAATTAATGAATAGAACCTATACTAGAGAATGGTATTTGGAAAGGATTGATTCAATACGATCAATATTAGGGGATCGATGTGGGATTTCACATGATATCATTGCAGGTTTTTGTTCAGAAAGTGATCAAGATCATCAGGATACGTTAAACTTGTTGGAGTCAGTAATTTTCGATTTTGGATATATGTTTACATATTCTGAACGACCAGGTACACCAGCAGCCAAAAAATACAAAGATGACGTGCAACCTGATATAAAAGCAAAGAGATTACAAGAAATTATTGACCTCCAACGTAAGCATTCAGGCATTAGAAATAAACAAATGATCGGATCAATTCAACGCATTTTAGTTGAGGGAAATTCAAAAAAATCAAGTTTACATCATTACGGTAAAACAGATAATTATAAAGTTGTCGTATTTGAAAAAGGAACGGAAAAAATAGGAAGCTATGTAAATGTCAAAATTACAGGGTGTACAACGGGTACATTATTAGGCGAACTAATATAATTGTCTTCGTATGGATAATTCACATATCTCAAGTATAAAAGCTAGGTTTGGTATTATAGGTAATTCACCTGCATTACTTCATGCCATTTCAATTGCTGAACAAGTTGCGGCTACTGATATGACTGTATTAATTACAGGTGAAAGTGGGTCGGGTAAAGAATCATTTTCTAAAATAATTCATGCGCTATCAAAAAGAAAACATGGTCAATTCATAGCGGTGAATTGCGGTGCAATTCCAGAAGGAACAATAGATTCGGAATTATTTGGCCATGAAAAAGGCTCATTTACGGGTGCTATTGAGGCTAGAAAAGGTTATTTTGAAGTGACAGATGGCGGAACAATCTTTTTAGATGAAATTGCAGAAATGCCATTGGGTACACAAGCAAGATTGTTACGTGTTTTAGAAAATGGTGAATTTTTCCGGGTAGGTTCTTCCAAAGTTCAAAAAACAAATACGCGCGTCGTAGCAGCTACAAATCTTAATTTACAAGATGCAATTGAACGAGGAAAATTTAGGGAAGATTTGTTTTATAGACTTTGTACCGTACCAATTTTTGTTCCCCCACTACGTGAAAGAGGATCTGACATCGAATTGCTATTTCGAAAATTTACGACAGACTTTTCTGAACTTCACCGCGTAAAACCTATTTCTTTAACAAATGAGGCGAAATTATTACTTGAGAAACAACGATTCCCAGGTAATATTAGGCAACTAAAAAATTTAGCAGAGCAAATATCAGTTTTAGAAGTAGGCGATCGCATATTAGATGAAGCTAAACTCCATGAATATTTAGTATTCAATGAGCCTAAGATCAAATCTACTATCATTAAAGGAGAAGGGTATTCTAGTTCGGAGGGGATGAATGAAAGAGAAATTCTCTATAAAATTCTTTTTGATTTGAAGAGGGATGTAACGGAATTGAAAAAAATACTTTTGAAAGTAATAGAAACAGGTAATGGCAATGCTTACGATGTAATCAACGCAAATATAGATCTATTCTCAGATGTTAATTATCCAATCAATACTTCAATAAAGGGTATCGCACAATCTGTCAATGTAAATTCAGATCAAATGGAAGGTAAAATAGCTATTCTACCTGAAATTGATGAATTAGAAGAATCAAATTTTGAAGAAATAATTACCCCAAGTCAAGATGTTACTTTGTCTTTGGAAAAACAAGAAAAAGAAATTATCATCCGTGCACTTAAAAAAAATAGAAATAAACGTAAGTATGCGGCAAAGGATTTAGGAATATCCGAAAGAACACTTTATAGAAAAATTAAACAATATGACTTGGAAAATATTGCTTTCTAAAGGTATTTATGTGCTGTATTCATTGATAGGCATACTATTTATATCTTCTTGCTATAGTTTTAAAGGTGCAAGCTTGTCACCTGATTTAAAGTCGATTCAAATTGCTAATATTCGCATGGAAATTGCTGGAGGTCCCAGTAATTTAAGTTTAACCATTAATGAAAAACTAAAAGAATATTTTCAAAGGAACAGTACGTTAAAAATTACAAATCAAAACCCGGATTTACTTATTGAAGGAGTTATCACAGGCTATGATTTAACACCGCAGGCACCAACATCCGATGATAAGGCTGGCTTAAATCGACTCACGTTGCGAATTCAATTTCAATTAACGAATCGGCTTGATGAAACTAAAAACTTTGAACAAGAATTTTCATTTTATCAAGATTTCCCTCAAAATCAAACGTTAAGTCAAGTAGAAAAGGCGTTGATTCCTAAACTAGTAGATCAAATTATCTTAGATTTGTTTAATAAAATTGCTGGAGATTGGTAAAATGAACGAGAACAAATCCCAAGAACTATTTTTATTGATAAGTAAACATGACAGAATGGACATGGAGCGTCAGCGCGCCTGTCTTTCTGCTGAATCTAATTATCCTTATTTTTATTTGTTAAACTGGAATTTTAAAAATGAACCTACTTTACAACGAAAAGTGGCACTTCAATCCCCATTTAGATCCCAGTACTATTTCGCAATCACAGACGCTCCTTTAGCCTCTGTTTATTCTGATGCTGGTGATTTAACATCATCGGAATCGCAGCAAGAGATTATAGATAAGTTTATTTTAAATCAACCTACTATAGCCCGATTAAAAAAGAGTAATGATGAATCTGAGCCAATAAGTGATTTGGCAGAAATACCTTTTTCACCTCCTATTTCTGAAACATTTGCATTAATATTAATTAAACAAGGTAAAATTTCATTGGCTATAGATATTTACACTAAATTAATGTTGTCTAAACCTGAAAAAAGGCTTTACTTTGCAACTCAAATTTCGGAATTAACAAATAAAATAAATCAGAATTAAATATGTTCACCTTACTTATTTCTTTAATTATTCTTTTCTCTGCATTGTTGATTATCTTAATTTTGGTACAGAATCCAAAAGGCGGAGGCATAAGTGGTGAATTTTCGTCTTCAGGAGCTACTCAAATGTTCGGTGTACAAAAAACTGGAGATTTGGTTGAACAATTAACCTGGGGATTTTCTATTGCAATTTTGGTTTTAGTATTAGTAACCAACTTTACATTATCATCGGGTACAACAGAGGGTGTGCAGTCAATTAATGTTGAGAAAGCTGCAGGCAAGACTATACCAACAGCCCCTGCTCCTGCACCTGTGAGTGCGCCAGTTCCTGCATCAAAATAAGTATACTGACATATTTTCAGTCATTCTTGCGTGGCATGCATATTGTATATGATGTCACGCATTTCTTTTTTAAAGAAAGAAACAACCTGTTATTAATCTTTTAATTTATACAAACATGTCAAAATTAACTATTAAACCCTTAGCAGATCGGGTTATCGTGGAACCTGCTGCAGCTGAAGAAAAAACAGCATTTGGAATTATCATTCCAGATACAGCAAAAGAAAAACCACAAAAGGGTATTGTTGTAGCTATTGGTAATGGTAAAAAAGATGAGCCTATCACCGTAAAAGTTGGTGATGATGTTTTGTATGGTAAATATTCTGGTACTGAAATTACAATTGATGGAAAAGATTATTTAATCATGCGAGAGTCTGACATTTTTGCAGTTTTATAATTATTTAAAAAGAACATTCATTTATACATACTATGGCAAAGGAATTATATTTCGACAGCGAAGCGCGCGAAAAAATGAAAAGAGGGGTTGATACCCTTGCAAATGCAGTTAAAGTTACATTAGGCCCAAAAGGTAGAAATGTAATTATTGATAAGAAGTTTGGTTCTCCATCCATAACAAAAGACGGTGTATCTGTTGCGAAAGAAATTGAGTTAGAGGATGCCGTTGAAAACATGGGAGCCCAGTTAGTAAAAGAAGTTGCCTCAAAGACTGCAGATCAAGCAGGTGATGGAACAACTACTGCGACTGTTTTAACCCAAGCAATTTATACGATTGGTTCAAAGAATGTGGCCGCTGGAGCAAATCCAATGGACTTGAAAAAAGGAATTGAAAAAGCTGTAGAAGCAATCGTTTCTAATTTAAAAGGACAATCTAGACCGATTACTACGTCAAATGAAATTGCTCAAGTAGCTACAATCTCAGCGAATAACGATTTTGAAATTGGAACAATGATTTCAAACGCAATGGATAAAGTAGGTCGCGAAGGAGTAATTACGGTAGAGGAAGCTCGTGGTACTGAAACAGAAGTAAAAACTGTAGAAGGTATGCAATTCGATAGAGGTTACCTATCTCCTTACTTTGTTACTAATACTGAGAAAATGGAAGTTGAACTAGAGAAGCCTTTTATTTTAATCTCTGAGAAGAAAGTTTCATCTATGAAGGAACTTTTACCTGTATTAGAAGCCGTTGCGCAAACAGGACGTCCACTTTTAATTATCTCTGAAGATGTTGATGGTGAGGCATTAGCAACTTTAGTAGTAAACAAAATTCGTGGTGCCCTGAAAGTAGCAGCAGTAAAAGCTCCAGGTTTTGGAGATCGTAGAAAAGCAATGTTAGAGGATATTGCAATTCTTACAGGTGGTACTGTGATAGCTGAAGAAAGAGGTTTCAAATTAGAAAATGCAACTATTGAATATCTTGGTCAAGCCGAAAAAATCATCATTGACAAAGACAATACGACTATTGTTAATGGCGTTGGTTCAACCGATGATATTGCGAATCGTGTAAATCAAATCAAAGCACAAATTGAAAACACGACGTCTGATTATGACCGTGAAAAACTTCAGGAACGTTTAGCTAAATTGTCTGGTGGTGTTGCTATTCTATATATCGGTGCAGCTACTGAAGTTGAAATGAAAGAGAAAAAAGATCGTGTTGATGATGCCTTACACGCTACACGTGCAGCTGTAGAAGAAGGAATTGTTGCCGGTGGAGGTGTTGCATTGATTCGTGCTATTAGTTCATTAGAGGGTCTTAAAGGAGAAAATGAAGATCAGACAACTGGTATAAACATTATCCGTCAAGCAGTTGAATCTCCATTGCGCACAATTGTTGCCAATGCCGGTGGTGAAGGTTCAGTAGTAATAAATGCAGTTAAAGCTGGAAAAGATGACTTTGGTTACAATGCCCGCGAAGACAAATATGAGAATATGATCGCTGCAGGAATTATTGATCCAACTAAAGTAACACGTTTAGCGTTAGAAAATGCAGCGTCAATTGCTGGATTATTGTTGACAACAGAATGTGTTATAGCAGATAAACCTGCGGCAGAAGCTCCACATGCGCATGCACCTGGTGGTGGCATGGGAGGCATGATGTAAATTTAAGCAAGGTAATTAGTAAAAAACTCCTCATATTTGAGGAGTTTTTTATTTTAACTAGAATATGAAAAGAATTGCAATTGACATGGATGATGTCATGGCGGATACCACCATAAAAATTATTGAGCGTATCAACCATATTACTGAAAGTGCATATACATATGATCAATTGATGTCCGATGATCAAGAACTTAAATTGCAATTCTACAACTTGTATATTAATAACAATTCATTTTTATGGGATCCGGGTTTTTTTGTAGATATACCCGTGAAACAAGATGCAATTGAAGTAATTAAGTTATTGAATGAGTCATATGAGGTTTTTATTGTATCTGCAGCTACAGAATTCCCTAATTCAATGAAGGAGAAATTAGATTGGATGCAACTTCATTTTCCCTTTATCACTTGGAAAAATATTGTTTTTTGTGGCCATAAACACATGATTCAAGCAGACTACCTGATAGACGATCATGAGAAAAATTTAGTAAATTTTACGGGAACTCCTCTCCTATTTTCAGCACCGCATAATTTACATATTCAGGAATACGAAAGAGTATCATCTTGGATGGATGTTAAAAATAAATTTTGTCCCCAGTAATGAATAAAGCTAGAGCCGGAATTGGTATACTTTTTCTATTATGTGGGCTAAATTTTGCTACGTGGGCCACAAGGATACCAGATTTTAAACAATTGTTAAATTTATCAGATGCTGAATTAGGAACCGTATTAATGGGCCTCCCTATTGGTTCCCTAGTTTCATTGCCTCTTGCTGGTTGGTTAATTTCAAAGTATAATTCAAAATTAATCTGTTTGGTGGCGGTATGCATGTACGTTGTAGTCATTCCAATCATTGGTTTATCATTTAATGCATTTAGTTTATTTGGTGCCTTATTTTTATTCGGAATTTCTGGGGATATTTTAAATATTGCCATGAATACCCAAGTTGTATCATTGGAAAAAAAAATATCCAAAATAATTATGTCATCATTCCATGCCATTTTTTCATTTGGCTTAATGTTAGGCGCTCTATTAGGTAGTTTAAACCTATCGCTGAACCTAAGATTTCATTCACATTTTGGAGGAGTTGCAATACTCAATTTAGCACTAATACCTACTTTTTATTTTTACCTTTTGCCAGATGAAAAATTTGAAACTACTAAGGAAGAAGAAAAGGAATCTTTTATTTTTAGTTTAGATTCCTATTTAATTACTTTGGCTACAATAGCTTTCTGTGGTATGCTTTGTGAAGGTGCTATGGCTGATTGGATAACTTTATATTTCAAAGAAAGTGTGATCGACAATCAATTCCCGAATACGATTGGATTTACATCTTTTGCATTTTCTATGGTTCTAGGGAGACTATTGGGAGATTTTCTGTCTAATAGATTTAATGTAAAAAATATACTCATTATGAATTGTTTATTAATATCCATTGGAATTATAGTAACGCTATTAAGTCCATTTGAGATTGTTAAAATAGTGGGGTGTTTTGTAACTGGATTAGGTATTTCAACAATCGTTCCATTAATTTATTCTAAAGCTGGAACGCAAACCAAAATTCAACCTTCTATTGCAATTGCAGGTGTTTCAACAATTGCGTATATCGGGTTTTTATTAGGCCCAGTAGTTATTGGGTATTTAGCAGAATTATTTAGCTTGCAGATAGCCTTAATTTTATTAATAATGTTAGGACTTGTTGGCAGCTTTATTGCCAAATTTTTACTACCCAATTTGGTTAAATAACATGTTTATACATTATCAAAAACCTATTGCAGAATTGACTCCCTACATTGATCATTTGTGGGAAAAATCAGTGATGGATTCAAATGATATTCCCTATGAAATTGAGACTATATTTCCTGAAGATCAGTTAAACATTACATTTACGCTGGGTAAACCTTATTATCGTGCGCAAAATGATCCTACAAAATTTGAAGAGATAAATACGCATGTGGTAGAGGCTTTACATACAATACCAAGTTATTACAAACATAAAATTGGGAATCACATCTTTGGTATAAAGTTTAAACTGGCTGGTCTATACCCGTTTGTAAATTCATCTTTTAAAGGTATTGTAAATACAACCATTCCACTCAATGAGATACTTCCTATTCAATCTGATTTAATTCAAAAAATTCTACTAGTCGATACATTTGAAAAGAGATGTGAATTATTTCAATCGTTTTTAATTCCATTGTTATCTACCAAGAGAAATGAAAAATTCGAAAGATTACATGCGTATTTAGACAAAAATGAGGAATTTGGCCAACTTAATGATTCGGCATACAAAACCTTGATGCGATTATTCGTAGAAATTGCAGGAATAACACCCAAAGAATACATTCAAATAAAAAGAATCAATCAATCCTTATCTCAAATCTCTCAAAAAAAGGATATTAAAAGTCATGAATTAGCAGATATGCTTGGTTTTTATGATTCAGCACATTTTACAAATGAGTTCAAAAAATACACTGGTATAACACCGAAAGTATTTAAAAGTGAAATTTCACAAACAGTTTCGAATGAAATTGTACAAGAATTTAGACAGTACATATCACCCGAACATTTACTTTTTTACACCTCCGAGGTTCACAATAATAAATAGTCTATTTTTTACAATTGAAATCATAAAAATCCTGCCAAATTGAAAAAAAATATGAATTATGAATAAACATGTACTTTTCTGGTCCATTACGGTTGGTTTAGGTGGAATGCTATTTGGAATGGATATGACTGTTATTTCAGGCGTTGAAAAAACAATAAAAGACTTATGGCATTTAGATGATTGGACACATGGATTTGCTATGGCCACTGCGTTATATGGAACAGTTATTGGAGCAGCATTTGGTGGTTATCCTGCAGATTTATTTGGTCGCAAAAAAACATTATTCTGGATTGGCTTAAGTTTCTTGATTTCCTCAATTGGAGCAGCTTTAGCTAATGATGTATATAGTTTTATGATCTTTCGATTTTTAGGTGGTTTAGGAATAGGTGCTTCTTCCGTAGTGGCCCCTATTTACATTTCAGAAATTGCTCCTGCCAAGCACAGAGGTAAACTTGTTATATCATTTCAATTGAATATCGTATTAGGGATTCTATTAGCTTATGTATCTAACTATTTGTTAAATGGATATGGAGAAAATGATTGGCGTCTCATGTTGGCGATTGTAGGTCTTCCAAGTTTATTATTTTCAATCTTAATTTTATTTACTCCAGAGAGTCCAACGTATTTAATACTCAAACGAAATGATTTAATGGGTGCAAAAAAGATTTTGGATTTGGTTGACCCAGATGCAGATGAAACAATAAATAGAATTATTTCAACTAAGAGCAATCAAGCAACTACTGAATCTGTCTTTACCCAAAAATATTATAAGCCATTATTACTAGCTTTCTTGTTTTCTTTTTTTAATCAAGTTTCGGGGATCAATGCAGTACTATACTACGCTCCAAGAATATTCGAAAAAGCTCATTTAGATAAATCGAGTGCTTTGTTACAATCTGCAGGTATTGGCGTAGCTAATTTAATTTTTACCCTATTGGGTTGGTATTTAATTGATAGACTGGGCCGTAAAATATTAATGTATATTGGCTCTCTAGGTTACATACTTTCTTTATCATTGATAGCATACTCATTTTATAATGAAAGTTTTGAACTAGTACCTATTTATATTTTTTCTTTCATAGCCGCACATGCCATAGGTCAGGGTTCTGTTATTTGGGTGTTTATATCTGAAATATTTCCTAATTCAGTGCGCGCATCAGGAATGGCTTGGGGTTCTCTAACGCATTGGATACTTGCTGCTTTAATTACAAATTTCTTCCCAATATTTACGACTCTGTTTGGAGAAACTATAATTTTTAGTTTTTTCGCTATTATGATGCTAGGCCAGTTAGTTTATGTCAAATACCTTATGCCAGAAACTAAAGGAGCAACATTGGAAGACTTGGAGAAACAGATTTTAATTCATTGATAGATTTCTCATGATTCAATTTGACCCACATAGTAATAAACCCAAGTACCAACAATTAATTGATGGTATCGTAGACGCAATTGATATGGGTGAATTAGGTCGAGGACAACAATTACCATCCATTAATGCCGTAGCTAGTGAATTTGGCATGGCAAGAATGACCGTAACAAAAGCGTACGATGAACTAAGAGAACGTGGTTTAATTTCTTCGCATCATGGAAAAGGTTTTTATGTAGCTCGAACGGATACACGCAGTGCTATGCATGTATTTATCTTAATGGATGCCATGACACCCTATAAAGAAATTTTACTAGATAGCATATTAGATAATTTAGGGCAAGAAGTTACTCACTCGCTATTTTTTCATTACCATGATATAAAATTATTTGAAACTTTAATTCAAGAGAACATAGGGAAATTTAACCACTTTATAGTTTTACCTCATTTTAATATAAGTGTTGCGAAAATTCTATCAAAAATACCAAAGGAAAAATTATTGGTATTAGATATAGATGTTCAAGAATTTAACTCCGAGTATTCAATTCTTTATCAAAATTTTGAACAAAACATGTTCTTGGGTTTAACAGAAAGCTTAGAAAAGATAAAGAAATATAACAGTCTAAATTTAGTACTAAGTAGCAAAAGCTTCCAATATACTCCTCAGGGAATCATAAACGGATTTACCCAATTTTGTGAGCAGCATGCTATTACGTATGATATTATACCTGATTTAGAAGAAGCATATGATATCGCCAAAAACAATGCGTACATCGTATTTAGAGAATTTGATTTAATCAAAATGATTAATTGGTGCACAAAAAATGGTTGGAAGTTTGGTCAGGAAATAGGTGTTATTTCATATGATGACACTCCATTAAAGGAAATAATTGCTGAAGGTATTTCCGTTATTTCAAATGATTTTGCCTTGATGGGAAAAAGAGCAGCTGAAATGATACTTTCTAAAACCAAAGGTAGATTTTCAAACGATTATTATTTTATTGATCGTAATTCTATTTAAAATTTAAATTAACATTAATCCACTCTCCATCCATAACTACATTATATTTTTTATAGAATTCAATGGCAGGCTCATTCCAATCTAAAACTTGCCACATCATACCTGAGCACTTTGTATTTTTAGCCTCTTCAATAGCTAAGTTGAGTAACAATTTTCCAATGCCAAGACCTCTAAATGATTCTTTTACATATAAATCTTCTAAATAAAATCTTTTCCCTTTCCACGTAGAGAAACGAAAGTACCAAAGGCTAAATCCAGCCAATTCATCATCATAAAAAGCCAAATTACAATCAAAAAGCTTTTTATCCTTAAATCCATTTTCTAAATAATCTTGGGCAGTAACCGTAACCTCATGCGGTGCTTTTTCGAATAAGGCCAACTCCTTAACAAGTGATATAATTGCAGCTGTATCAGATTCCTCTGCTTTCCTAATAGTTATCATTGGGCGTTTAGACTTCTTAGTTTAAGTAATAAATTTGTAAAATCATCAGGGAATTGACTTTCGAATTGAATCCAAGTTTTTGTGGTTGGATGCTGAAAACCTAATGAAAAGGCGTGAAGCGCTTGTCTAGGACATATTTTAAACATATTGTCAACAAATTGTTTAAAATTAGCCATCGTACTCATAAACCTAATTTTATCTCCTCCATAAGAAGCATCAGAAAATAAAGGGTGACCCATGGACTGTGCATGAGCACGAATTTGATGTGTACGACCAGTTTCTAGGTTAAATTTAACCAATGAACAAAATCCAAACGTTTCTATAACCTCGTAATGTGTAATAGCTAACTTGCCCTCTTCGCTACCTTCTGGTAAAATCGTCATAATCTTACGATCTTTTGGACTACGGGTAATATGGCCCCGCAAAGTACCTTTCAACTCTTTAGGTACACCCCATAAAATTGAATAATATGTTCTTTCAATAGAATGGTCAAAAAATTGTTTGGCAAGATAGGTGAGTGCGAATTCAGATTTGGCAACAACTAATAATCCAGAAGTATCTTTATCTATACGATGTACTAAACCTGGACGTATTTCACTGGATCCAGGTAAATTCTGACAATGATGTAATAATCCATTAACTAGTGTACCGCTCCAATTCCCATGTGCTGGATGCACGACCATTCCAGGATCCTTATTGACAAGAATAATATCTTCATCTTCAAATATGATATCTATTGGTAAATTTTCAGCAATAAGTTCTGTATCTCTAGGTGGCTGAGCGAATGAAACAGAGATAGTATCTAATGGTTTAACTTTATAGTTTGACTTAACTAATACACCATTTACACGAACAGCACCAGCAGAAATACCTGTTTGAATGCGCGACCGACTCGTATTTGAAATTTTCAAGAGCAAATACAAATCAATTCTCATTAATTGCTGACCTTTGTCAACAATAAAATTATAATGTTCAAATAAATCATCTTCAGATTCTAATTGATCTATTTCTCGGTCTATGGACATAACTTTATTTGAAAATAAAATATTAAATATACCCTCTCCCATTCAAGAGATCCATCATATACTATTTGATGAGGCAGATGTTCGTGTTTTTGTAAAACGAGATGACTTAATTCATCCGATAATATCTGGAAATAAGTGGCGCAAATTAAAAGAATATATTGGCATCGCGAAAGAAAATCCCAATTTACCCTTCCTAAGTTTCGGTGGCGCTTATTCAAATCATCTATATGCCCTTGCCTATGTTGGTCATCAATTTAATATTGAAACTATTGGCATTGTACGCGGTGATGAATTAACGAAAGATAGCAATCCATATCTGAAGCAAATGTATGATTGGGGCATGCAATTTCAATTTATAAATAGAACAGACTATAAAAATAAAATACACAGCTATAAAGCGGCATGTATCGAAATACCTGAGGGCGGATATAGTCATATTGGAATTAGTGGAATTAAATTTTTAGCGAATGAACTAGGGAATCTACAGTATGATCAAATTATCACAGCTGTAGGTACAGGCACAACAGCACTTGGTTTGTCTAAATATTTGAATAAACCGATTATAGGAATTTTAACCTTAAACAACTTAACAGAGGTCATATCCCATGAACTAGAACAGAATTTGGTAGGTAATCAATGGAAAAACAAATACATCATGGGGAAGTATGCCAAAAATGATGATGCATTAAATCAGTTTTGCAAAACATTTGAAGAAGATCATCATATAAGCATTGAACCTGTATATACAGGTAGAATGTTTTATGGTCTATATGATTTAATTAAATCTAACTATTTTGAAAAGGGATCTTCCATTTTAGCATTGCATACAGGTGGAATAAAATTACCCAACTGAACCCTCCAAGGAAACAGCTAATAGTTTTTGTGCTTCAACTGCGAACTCCATTGGTAATTGATTTAATACTTCTTTTGCATACCCATTTACAATCAAAGCAACAGCAGTTTCGGATGATAATCCCCTTTGATTACAATAAAAAATTTGGTCTTCTCCAATTTTAGATGTCGTAGCCTCATGCTCCACAGAAGCTGAATTGTTTTTAACTTCTAAATATGGAAAAGTGTGAGCGCCGCATTTATCTCCTAACAAAAGGGAGTCGCACTGTGAAAAATTCTTGGCATTATCTGCCTTTCGTGCTACTTGAACTAATCCTCGATACGAATTCTGCGAAAACCCAGCTGAAATACCTTTTGAAACAATCCTTGATTTAGAATGCTTACCTAAGTGAATCATTTTAGTACCTGTATCAGCTTGCTGATAATTATTTGTCACAGCAACCGAATAAAATTCACCTATCGAATAATCTCCTTTTAAAACAACCGAAGGATATTTCCATGTAACAGCTGAGCCTGTTTCTACTTGAGTCCAAGATAATTTGGCATGTGCTCCATCGCAAATACCGCGTTTAGTAACAAAATTATAGATACCACCTTTCCCTTCTTTATCTCCTGGATACCAATTTTGAACGGTTGAATATTTAACTTCAGCACCTTTGTGGACAAATATTTCTACAACAGCGGCGTGCAATTGGTTTTCGTCACGTTGAGGAGCTGTACAACCCTCAAGATAACTAACATAAGAATCCTCATCAGCAACGATTAACGTACGCTCAAATTGACCTGTACCAGCTGCATTAATTCGGAAATACGTAGACAATTCCATGGGACAACGTACACCTTTAGGAATATAACAGAAAGAACCGTCAGAAAAAACTGCTGAATTTAACGCAGCAAAATAATTATCCTTAACTGGAACTACACTACCCAAATATTTCTTAACCAAATCTGGATATTCTTTGACCGCTTCTGATATAGAACAAAAAATAATTCCCTTTTCGGCCAAAGTTTCTTTGTAGGTTGTAGCTACCGAAACCGAATCAATTACGGCATCCACTGCAACGGGAACGCCTGAAATACGCTTTTGTTCATCTAATGAAATACCCAACTTATTGAAAGTTTCAAGTAATTCAGGATCAATTTCATCCAATGAATTAACTGTTTTCTTTGGTTTCGGGGCCGAATAATATTTTAAGGATTGATAATCAGCTGGAGTATAATTAACATTGGCCCATTGAGGCTCAGTTAAAGTTTGCCAATGCCTAAATGCAGCAAGGCGCCACTCAAACAACCATTCAGGCTCATTTTTTTTATCAGAAATAAACCGAATTGTGGTTTCATCTAAACCAACAGGTGCTTCATCGGTATCAAAATGAGATTCAAATCCGTATTTATAATCTGAATTAGTAACCTCTAATAATATGTCGTCTTGCTTTTCTGCCATTTCGATCTGAATTTTTGAATTGCAAAATTACGAATGAAATTGAAGAAAAATATCAATAATTTAGAATTACTCTAAATAACTCAAAATAAAGGCGTATTTCGTATCAAACTTTCTTCTAATGAAATAAAAGTTTCTGTACGTTGTATTCCCGTGACGCGTTGAATCTTATCATGTAAAACTTCGCGTAAATGCTGCGTATCACGGCAGATAATTTTTGCAAAAATACTGTAAATTCCTGTCGTATAATGAATATTGACAACTTCTGGAATAGCCTCTAGTTGCTTAGCAACATCTTCGTAAAGCGAACTCTTATCTAAATAAATACCTAAGAAGGCAGAAATATCCCAGCCAATTTTTGAATAATCAATAAGTAATTGAGCACCTTTGACAATCCCTAAAGCTTCCATTTTTTTCATACGTACATGAACTGTACCACCCGAAACATCTAACCGACTACCTATTTCAGTATAAGGCAAATTAGCATTGGCAACTAAAATCTCTAGGATTTTATAGTCCAAAGGATCTAACTCATTCTTCTTTTCCATATGATTATTTCAACAAAGTAGTCTTATTTTTAAAAATTATCCAAGAAACTTATATTTTTTTTGAAAAATTTTGAAAATATAAATTCAGTGATGTATATTTACATCGTGATAATTACAAAGGTAATTATTTTTTCACTGTAGGGTGATGAAATTGGCAGACGTGCCCTCCTGTCTCGGGGGTGGTGGTTCTAGGACAAACACGGCATAATGGGTTGACCACTAAATCAGTTCTGTGTCGAGGCTAACTACACCTTGGAGGTTCGAATCCTTCTCCTACAGCATTTTAATTAATTAGTTTTTAGTTTGTTGATGAAGTGTAATGTTAAAAGCAATTCTATTTTAGAATTGCTTTTTTTATTTTAAACGATGACACCAATATTCGTTCTTACAATATAATTTACTGGCATCCCTTTTTAAACTTAAAAATAGATATAGATCTATTCCACCTGTCATTCACCGCAACTGTTAAATATAGAATTAACGATAAAAATCGACTTTTTAAAATAAGGTAAAAAATCGTATTTTTGATCAAACATAAGCCAAAAGTATTTATAATGACCCTTTCCAATATTGCATTTGCTGAAACCAAAGCCTTTCACGAATTAAGCAAAGATCGAGACCGATTAATTGATTTCAAGATCAATAAATCCTTTCAACAAGATTCTAATCGTCAAACAAATTTCAGCGTTTTAAGTCAAGATATATTACTCGATTTTTCCAAAAATATACTTGATACTAGTACATTTAATCATTTGATAGAACTCGCTAAAGAATGTCAATTAGATCAAGCTATTCAAGCCCAATTTTCAGGTACTAAAATTAATCAAACTGAAAATAGAGCCGTTTTGCATACTGCGTTACGTTGCAAACCAACTCAATCCATTATAATAGATGGAGAAAATATAATTCCAAAGGTTGAAGCAGTAAAAGCGCATATGAAACATTTTAGCGCACAAATTATATCAGGCGAATGGAAAGGTTACACGGGAAAAGCCATTACAGATATTGTAAATATTGGAATTGGCGGTTCAGATTTAGGTCCCGTTATGGTAACAGAAGCACTTAAACCATATAAGAATCACCTTAACATTCATTTTGTTAGCAATGTTGATGGCACACACATTGCAGAAACATTAAAAAAAGTCAACCCTGAAACAACTTTATTTTTAATAGCTTCTAAAACCTTTACCACGCAAGAGACTATGGCAAACGCCTTCTCGGCTAGAAACTGGTTCCTAGAAGCAGCATCCGATGAAATAGCGGTGTCAAAACATTTTGTTGCTCTTTCGACCAATGCAACAGCAGTTGCAGCTTTTGGAATTGATGTTGCCAATATGTTTGAATTTTGGGATTGGGTCGGTGGAAGATATTCACTTTGGTCGGCCATCGGATTATCCATAGCACTCTCAATCGGATATGAAAACTTTGAAGCATTACTAGCTGGTGCTCATGAAATGGATGAACATTTTAAATCAGCCGATTTTAAAGAAAATATGCCTGTTATCTTAGGCTTATTAGGTATATGGTATGTGAATTTCTTTGGAGCGTCAACACACGCCATTTTACCATATGATCAATATATGCATCGCTTTGCCGCCTATTTTCAACAAGGAGATATGGAATCAAATGGTAAGTCAGTCGATCGGAACGGAAATAGAGTTTCTTATTCAACAGGACCCGTTATTTGGGGGGAACCTGGCACAAATGGCCAACATGCATTCTATCAATTAATTCATCAAGGAACTCAACTAATTCCAGCAGATTTTATTGCTCCTGCCATTACACACAATAAGATAGGTAACCATCATACACTATTAATGTCTAATTTCTTTGCTCAAACAGAAGCGTTGATGAATGGTAAATCAAAACAAGAAGTTGAGATAGAGTTAAAAAATGCTGGCTTATCCCCTGCTGAAATTGAAAAATTGGCTCCATTTAAGGTATTTGAAGGTAATAAGCCAACTAATTCCATATTAGTTAAACAAATAACTCCAAAAACATTAGGTGCATTAATCGCAATGTATGAACATAAAATATTTGTTCAGGGAGTTATTTGGAACGTATTTTCCTATGATCAATGGGGAGTAGAACTCGGAAAACAGCTTGCAAATTCAATCTTACCTGAATTAGAGTCAAATGAAAAAATCCATTCGCATGATGGTTCTACAAATGGATTAATCAACCAGTACAAGGCCTGGAGATGATTATTTCTTCAAATAGGATATTAAATTGGAAATGGAGAATACATGTTGTTCTCCATTTTTCATATCCTTCAAACTAATTGTTTGGTCCTTGATTTCTTGCTCGCCAATAACACCCACAAAAGGTATTCCCTTTTTATCGGCAAACTCAAATGACTTTTTAATTTTAGCTATATCGGGATAAACCTCCGCAGGAATGCCTGATTTCCGTAATTCAGAAGCAATACGAATAGCTTCAATTTGACCATTAGCATCAAAGTAAGTTAACAATACTTGACTGGCACTTAACTGAATAGCGGGGAATAAATTCAATTCACGCATAACATCTATAATGCGCTCAATTCCAAAAGATATACCTACCCCACTCATATTAGGTAATCCAAACGACTCTGTTAAATTATCATAACGACCTCCACCAACAATCGATCCAAAAGGCAAATCAACGGCCTTCCCCTCATAAATTAATCCTGTATAATAACTTAAACCTCTGGCAAGGGTAAAATCAAATACAACATTGCTGTTTGAATATCCATTAAGCTCCGATAACTCAAGTACTGTTTTTATTTCATCCAAACCTGCTTTACCCAAGGAATTATCACCTAAAAAATCGGAAAGCAGTTGAATTTTTGATGCATTATCTCCCTTAAATTCAAATAAATTTTTTAAAGAGCTCGTTTGTTCTTTCGAAAAACCACCTATTGATAATTCTTCTGAAACGGCGTCCCAGCCTATCTTATCCAATTTATCAATAGCCACAGCGAAAGAAACAAACAAATTACTTGCCCCAAGGCTATCTACAATACCAGCCAAAACTTTTCTGGAATTAATAATCAAATTAGCTCTTAAATTCAATGATTGAAAAATAGCTTGAAACAACGCAATCAGCTCAACTTCATTCACTAAAGAATCTGATCCAATTATGTCAGCATCACATTGATAAAATTCACGATACCGCCCTTTTTGTGGACGATCTGCACGCCAAACGGGCTGTATTTGCGAACGTCTAAATGGGAAAGCTAACTCATTGCGATTCATTGCAACAAATCGTGCAAAAGGAACAGTTAAATCGTATCGCAATCCCTTTTCAGCAATCTGAGGTAGCAGGGCCTTTGAACCAGCCTGAATTATATCCGGATTGACTTTACTTAAATAATCACCTGAATTCAATATTTTAAAGAGTAATTGATCTCCTTCCTCTCCATATTTACCTGTTAAAACTGATAAATTTTCGATAGCAGGGGTTTCAATATTCTGAAAGCCAAATGCCTCAAAATGATTTCGAATTATGGAAAATACATAATTCCTAAGTGCCATTTCTTTAGGACCAAAATCTCTTGTACCGCGTGCGTTGTTGGGCTTTTGTATTACTTTCATGAAACAAATTTAATTATTCAAGCCATATTATTTGATATATAAGCAATAATTCCTATTTTTGCAGACCAAAATTATTATCGACATGGCCGTAACTAGACTAAAAAGAAAAGACAGAAGAAATAAAGCAGTAGCTAACAATAAAGTAGAAGCTATTAAAATCTTAAAGCAAAGACCAACTATTAAATTAGTTGACGTAGAAGCAATCAAAGCTTCATTTGCTAAATAATAATTTATTATTGAAATTAGAACCGGTATTTATTACCGGTTTTTTTTTGTTCAATATTAATCTAACTTTATTTATATGAAAATGAAAATATTACTATCTCTACTTACAGCAATAAGCATAAGTTTTGTCATCAAAGCGCAAGATCATCGCCATGTGGTAACTAACCCAACCAAACCAACAGTTACGGAATATTGGGATCCAGAAGTTCGTGTAGTTACTCCAGGAGTAATTCCGTCAGATGCAATTATTTTATTTGATGGAAAAAATCTAGATAATTGGGAATCAATCAAAGACGGAGGGCCAGCCCAGTGGAAAGTAGAAGATGGTAAAATGACAGTTGTACGCGGAGCGGGACATATATCTACCAAGCAGAAATTCACTAATTACCAATTACATATTGAATGGCAGTCACCTATTGAACCTGAAACTCTGAAAAGTCAAGGTAAAGGCAATAGTGGAATTTTCATGCAAGGAATGTACGAAGTTCAGGTATTGAATTCATATCAGAATCGTACCTACAGAAACGGCCAAGCAGGAAGTATTTACAAACAGACAGCGCCCTTGGTTAATGCAACATCACCTATGGGTGAATGGAATGTTTATGACATTATTTATACGGCACCTGTCTTCACTGTAAATGGAGGAATAGAAACTCCTGCATATATCACAGTAATCCATAATGGAGTGGTTGTTCAAAATCATACCAAGATTCAAGGTACAACTGAATATATCGGTCAGCCTAAGAACCCAGTACATGGTCCTGGTCCTATTAGCTTGCAAGATCATGGCAATGCAGTAAGTTTTCGTAACATTTGGTTGCGTGAAATGTAATCCTATTTAAATTTTTACTAGGAAGGTTTTTATGCTGAAAACCTTCCTTTTTTTATTTTATGAAACATATCATCAGTTGGATACTTCGTCACATTCCAAGGAAAATAATTCAATTATTTGCGCATCGCCTGCTCAAAATCTATAGTTTTTTCTTAACCGGTTCAAAAGTATATTGCCCCGTTTGTGATCATTCATTTTCAAAATTTCTACCCTATGGAAGATTACAACCCAGAGAAAATGCATTATGCCCCTCATGTTTAAGTTTAGAAAGACATCGATTAATGCATTTATTCCTGGCGAAGGAAACAAATTTTTATTCCTCAAAACCACGCGTACTTCATGTTGCACCAGAATATTGTTTTATAGATAGATTCGAGAGCTATTTGGGTGAGAATTACATAACGGCTGATATTGAATCACCTTTAGCCAAAGTAAAAATGGATTTACATCATATTCCATTTGACGATAATTCATTTGATGTAGTGTTTTGTAACCATGTATTAGAACACGTTCAAGACGATGTGAGATGCATGCAAGAAATTAGACGTGTCCTAAAGCCATCAGGGTTTGCCTTATGTCAAAGCCCACAACGTTATGATCTTGAATCTACGTATGAGGATGCATCAATTACCGATCCCAAAGAGCGTGAAATTCATTTTTTACAAGATGACCATCTTCGTATTTATGGCCGCGATTTTGGACATCAATTGGAAAAATCAGGATTTACAGTGAACCCAGTAAATATGATTGAAAAATTAGGCTTAACTGAAAGCCTAAAAATGGCTTTGCCACTAGAAGAGATAATTTACCAGTGTAAAAAATAATATGCGCTACAAACCTTTTCCATCTGAATTATTTATAAAAAACCGTCAAAAGTTAGTGGCAGAATTACCACCCAAATCTTTGGTTTTAATCAGCTCAAATGACATCATGCCTACTAATGCAGATGGAAGTATGGGCTTCAAGCAACAGACGGATTTGTTTTATCTAACTGGTCTTGATCAAGAAGAAACAATCGTGTTAATCTATCCCGATGCTCCCGAAAAACATTTAAGGGAAATTGCATTTGTACGTGAAACTTCCGAATTGATTTCGATTTGGGAAGGTCATAAATACACAAAAGAAGAAGCTAGCAAGATTAGTGGCATTAAAAACATACAATGGACATCCAATTTTGATGCTATAATAAAATCAATCGTATATTCAGCTGAGTCAATTTATTTGATCAATAATGAACATATGCGCAATAGTTCTTTGGTACAAACCCAAAATGATCGTTTTGCGCAAGATATTAAAACTAAATTTCCCTTACATCGCATAGGCCGCCTCGCTCCCATTTTAAATACGTTACGTATGAAAAAGGAAGAAGCAGAAATTGAAGCCATGCAACAGGCAATCGATATAACAGAAGCTGGCTTTCGACGAGTGCTTAGATTTACACAACCCGGTGTTTGGGAAAACGAAATCGAAGCTGAATTTATACATGAGTTTATTAAATCAAGAAGTGGCGGTTTTGCATATACCCCAATTATTGCATCTGGGGCTAATGCTTGTGTTTTGCATTACATTGAAAATGAACGCGAATGTAAAGATGGAGATCTTTTATTGTTAGATGTTGGCGCTTGTTATGGTAATTACAATGCCGATATGACAAGGACCATACCTGTAAATGGAAAATTTACTGCTCGCCAAAAGCAAGTTTATCAAGCCGTATTAAATGTATTAAATTTTGCAACGGAACAAATGCGCCCAGGAGTTTATTGGGTTGATTACCAAAGTAAAGTTGAAAAATACATGGAAGGGCAATTAATCGAATTAGGGTTATTTACCAGAAAGGATGTAGAAAATCAAGACCATGCTAATCCACTATTTAAAAAATACTTTATGCATGGCGTGGCGCATCATTTAGGTTTAGATGTTCACGATGTTTGGGATAAATACAAACCATTCGAGGCAGGTATGGTATTAACATGTGAGCCTGGAATCTATATCCGCGAAGAAGGAATTGGAATACGTTTAGAAAACAACTTATTGATTACCCAAGATGCACCAATTAACCTAATGGCAAACATTCCAATCGAAATTGACGAAATAGAAGCATTAATGGCTAAAAGTTAGTTCTATCAAAATTAAGAGAATTTCTTTCTAATATTTTTACCGAAACCTTTCCCATACATGCGTAGATAAAATTAGGGAGGTTAGAACATATAACAACATCTCGTGTAACATTTAGAAATGCATCTTTTTCGTGGGAACAGAACTAAGTAATTTATTTTTAGTACAGGTATTACTATTTACTTAAAATATATGGATAAGCATCCTTTGCTATGTTATATTTGTAAGTGGTAAATGTAATAAGTTTTCATTTCACCTATATAATATCATTCGGCCTTGCTGAAGTAGTGGGTTAGCCTAACATTTTAGTAGTAATTAACATACATGAAGAACATTCGTAATTTTTGCATTATTGCACACATCGATCATGGTAAAAGTACCTTAGCTGATCGTTTGATTGAATTCACAAATACCGTTCAAAAGCGGGATATGATGAATCAATTATTGGATGACATGGATTTAGAGCGAGAACGTGGAATTACAATTAAGTCGCATGCCATTCAAATGCAGTATCCCAAAGATGGCGAAATTTATACCTTTAATTTAATTGACACACCAGGTCACGTTGACTTTTCTTATGAAGTGTCAAGGTCCATTGCGGCATGTGAGGGAGCCTTATTGATCGTTGACGCATCTCAAGGTATAGAAGCTCAAACAATCTCCAATTTATATTTAGCCATTAATCATGATTTAGAAATCATCCCTGTTCTAAATAAAATCGATTTACCGGGCGCCATGCCTGATGAAGTTTCAGATCAAATCATTGATTTGATTGGTTGCAAAAAAGAAGAGATTATTCATGCATCGGGAAAAGAAGGAATTGGAATTCAGGAAATTTTAGATGCAGTGGTTGCTCGTATACCATCCCCTAAAGGAGAACCTACTGAACCATTACAAGCATTGATTTTCGACTCTACATTCAATTCATACCGAGGAATAGAAGTAATTTTTCGTGTCTACAATGGAGAGATCAAAAAGGGAGATCGTGTAAAATTCATTAATACAGGCAAAGAATATTTTGCAGATGAAATTGGTACTCTTGGCTTAGAACAAGAACCTAAATCAATTATCAAGACTGGAGATGTTGGATACCTTATTTCTGGAATCAAGGAAGCAAAGGAGGTTAAAGTAGGCGATACGATTACGCATGTTGCGAATCCATGTCAATCGGCGATTCAAGGATTTGAAGAAGTTAAACCTATGGTATTTGCTGGTATATATCCGGTAGAAACCTCTGAATTTGAGGATTTGCGGGATGCCATGGAAAAACTACAATTGAATGATGCATCGCTTGTTTGGGAGCCTGAAACTTCAGCGGCATTGGGATTTGGTTTTCGTTGCGGATTTTTGGGTATGTTGCACATGGAGATTGTGCAAGAACGATTGGAGCGTGAATTTGATATGACGGTGATTACCACCGTCCCATCTGTAAAATTCAAAGTATTAACCACTGCAGGTGAAATGCAATGGGTTTCAGCTCCGAGTGAATTACCTGAACCTAATTTGATTAATGTTATCGAAGAACCTTATATCAAGGCTCAAATTATTACTAAATCCGAGTATACAGGTGTAATTATGAGCCTTTGTATGGATAAACGAGGTATTTTGATTAATCAAATCTACTTAACAACAGACCGTGTTGAATTAACGTTTGATATGCCATTATCCGAAGTAGTTTTTGATTTTTTTGATCGATTGAAAACAATTTCAAGAGGTTATGCGTCATTAGATTATGAATACAAAGGTTATGAACCTGGGTATATGGTTAAATTGGACATCATGTTAAACGGTGAAAAGGTAGATGCATTATCCGCCATTGTTCATCGAGATAAAGCATATGATTGGGGAAAAAGATTGTGTGAGAAACTAAGGGAGTTATTACCGCGCCAACAATTCGAAATAGCCATACAAGCTGCAATAGGGCAAAAAATTATTGCACGTGAGACAGTAAAAGCTCTTCGAAAAGATGTTTTAGCCAAATGTTATGGAGGTGATATATCTCGAAAACGTAAATTGTTAGAAAAACAGAAGAAAGGTAAAAAAAGAATGCGTCAAGTAGGTAATGTAGAAATACCACAAGAAGCCTTTATGGCCGTTTTAAAACTTGATTAGGACAAATAATTTTACAAAATTGTTTTATAAAGAAGCGTATAAAGCGTATTTTTGCAACTCAAATATAAAAGCATGGCTGAAGTAATAAGAATGCCCAAGATGAGTGACACCATGGTAGAAGGTGTTATTGCAAATTGGTTAAAGAAAGAAGGTGATGTAATTAAATCAGGCGATATCATTGCCGAGGTTGAAACGGATAAAGCCACCATGGAATTGGAAAATTACGAGGATGGCACTCTGTTATATATTGGCATTAAAGCCGGCGAAGCTGTACCTGTAGATGGAATTATTGCCATTGTAGGAACACCTGGAGAGGATTATTCAGCCTTATTACAAACTCCTGCTGTTGTATCTACGCCTACTGCAGACAACACACCGGTTGCAACACCTCAAGTTGTTTCTCCAGAGGTAAGTACAACACCTACCGTTGATTTGAGTAAAATAAAAGCCAAAGCAGTTCGTATGCCTAAAATGAGCGATACAATGCTTGAAGGTGTTATTGCGAAATGGTTGAAAAAAGAAGGTGATGTCGTAAAAAGCGGTGATATCATCGCTGAGGTCGAAACCGATAAGGCGACTATGGAGCTTGAAAATTACGAAGATGGCACCTTATTATATATTGGGGCTAAAGAAGGCCAAGGAATTATAGTTGATGGAATCATCGCTATTGTTGGTGAACCAGGTACTGATTTCCAACCTATCCTTGCAGCAGAAAAATCAACACCTGCTCCTAGTCCAATAGCCGTAGAAGCGCCAGCTCCTAAACCAGTAAAAGCTCCTGAAGCAGCAAAAGTAGTTGAAACAAAAACTGCTGCACCAGAAACACAAAAATCTAGAATTTCAGAAGATTCAATAAAGGCATCTCCATTAGCACGCGCACTCGCCAAAGAAAAAGGGTATAATTTATCTTGGATTCAGGGTACTGGTGAAGGTGGACGAATCACTAAATTCGATGTAGAAGATTACAAACCTAATTCAGGTGGTGCGATGTCCACATTCATTTCAGGCGTAGAAAGTTTTGAGGATATTCCAAACAGTCAAATGCGTAAAACAATTGCTCGTAGACTGTCAGAATCTAAATTTAGTGCTCCTGAATTCTATCTAACGATGGAAATCAATATGGATAAAGCCATTGAGGCCCGTGTAAGCATGAATGAAGTTTTACCAGTTAAAATTTCATTTAATGATATGGTTATTAAAGCTACTTCATTAGCGCTGACTAAGCATCCAAAAATTAATTCATATTGGATGGAAGACCGTATACGTGTTAACAAACACGTTCACATAGGTATGGCAGTTGCTGTGGAAGATGGTTTACTAGTACCTGTCATTCGATTTGCCAATGAGAAGTCTATCGCACAGATTTCAGCAGAAGCAAAAGAATTAGGCGGTAAAGCAAAAAGCAAACTATTACAACCTAAAGATTGGGAAGGAAATACATTTACGGTAAGTAATTTAGGTATGTTTGGCATTGACCAATTCACATCCATTATTAACTCACCAGAGTCGTGTATTTTGGCAGTAGGAGGCATCAAAGAAACAGTTGGTGTAAAGAATGGCCAATTTTATGTAACCAATATCATGAAATTGACATTAACTTGTGACCATCGTGTGGCAGATGGTGCGGCTGGAGCAGCCTTTCTACAAACCTTAAAACAGTATCTCGAGGATCCTCTTAAAATGTTTTTATAACAATAAAGTGACCAAGCCTCGAGTAAATTCGGGGCTTGATTATTTTAAAGCAAAGTATACTTATGGAGTCAGCCAACATTAGAATTGCAGTACAAAAATCAGGTCGTTTAAGTGAAGAATCGCTTAAATTATTTAAAGAGTGTGGAATTAAATTTGAATCAGGAGGATCAAAATTAAAATCTGTTTCAAGTAATTTTCCTATTGAATTTCTGTTTTTACGCGACGATGATATTCCTGGATATGTAGAGGATGGTGTAGCCGACTTAGGTGTAATCGGTCAAAACGTATTAATGGAACATACGCGTAAAGTTGAAATTATCAAAGAATTAGGCTTTTCAAAATGTCGATTATCACTTGCAATACCTCGAAATGAAGTTTATACTGATCTCTCCTATTTTCAAGGTAAAAATATAGCCACATCATACCCTAATCTTACCAATGATTTTTTACAAAAAAATGGAATTTCTGTAACAACGCATGAAATTTCAGGTTCGGTAGAAATAGCTCCTAGTATTGGTTTAGCTGAGGCTATTTGTGATATTGTTTCTACTGGTGGTACCCTATTAAGTAACGGCTTAAAGGAAGTTGCTACAGTGTTTACGAGTCAAGCTGTACTAATTGCCAATGAGGGATTAGACCTAGCCAAAAAAGAAATCTTAACTAAGTTATTATTTAGAATTGACTCAGTACAGCGCGGACAAAATGCAAAATATGTAGTCCTCAATGCTAAAGAAGAAAATTTAGAAAAAATTACCGCTTTATTACCCGGAATGAAATCGCCCTCTATCATGCCTTTGACTGAAAAAGGATGGTACTCACTACACTCTGTGATATCAGAAAATGATTTCTGGGAAATTATTGAATCACTACGCAGTGCAGGAGCACAAGGAATACTTGTATTGCCAATCGAAAAAATGATATTATAACATGTTTGACATAATCAGGCACCCATTTCCATCCAGCTACGCACAACTATGTGAACGCCCTTTGCTAGATTCTACATCCCTAGATTCGTTAATTGAGGATATATTTGTGCGGATAAAGGAGCATGGGGACAAAGCACTCATTGATTATACAAAAGAGTTTGAGAATAGAGATATTTCAAGCATTACCTATTCATCTGCCGAAATAGAACATATGGCATCCCAAACTGAGCCTGAATTACAAGAGGCCATCCGAGTAGCCTATGCGAATATTCATGCTTTTCACAAATCACAAATCTTAATTGAAAACCGTATTGAAACCAGCCCAGGCGTGGTTTGTTGGCAAAAATCAACTCCCATTGAGAAAATAGGCATTTATATCCCAGGTGGAACAGCTCCCTTATTTTCGACAATCCTTATGCTAGCAATACCTGCGCAAATTGCGGGTTGTAACGAGGTAATCTTATGTACTCCCGGTGTTCATCCAGCCCTATTTTTTGCAGCGAAGTTATGTGGAGTCACGACTATGTGTAAAATTGGTGGTGCGCAAGCTATTGCCGCTTTAGCACAGGGCACAGAATCTGTACCAAAAGTATATAAGATATATGGCCCTGGTAATCAATATGTTACAGCCGCTAAAATGTTGGCAAACAGTAAAGGTATAGCGATAGACATGCCAGCTGGTCCTTCAGAAGTAGCCATATTTGCTGATTCAAGTGCAAATCCAGTGTTCATAGCAGCCGATTTGTTATCACAAGCAGAACATGGAAATGATTCACAAGTTGTGTTAATTAGTACAGATGAAGAGATCATTCAAAGGAGCATACGCGAAGTTGAAGTACAATTAGCTAGCTTACCAAGAAAAGAATTTGCTAAAAAATCACTTCAATTTTCGAAATTCATATTAGTTTCAAATGAAGAGGAAGCAATTGATATCTTAAATATTTACGCTGCTGAACATTTAATTTTGGCATGCCAAGATCCAGAACAACTTGCTGATAAAATAAAACATGCTGGTTCGATTTTCTTAGGCCATTATACCCCTGAGGCTGCAGGTGATTATGCCTCCGGAACAAATCATACATTGCCTACCAATGGATTTGCTCATGCTTATTCAGGTGTTAATTTAGACAGCTTCGTTAAAAAAATAACTTTGCAATCAATTTCGAAAGAAGGCATTGAAAAACTTGGTAAAAGTATCATTGTCATGGCAGAAGCTGAATCATTACAAGCACATGCCAATGCCATTAAAGTAAGAATGAACTAATGGATATTCAAAAAATTATTCTTCCGCATATATGGAATTTAAAGCCTTATTCTTCTGCAAGAGATGAATTTAAAGGCAAAGAAGGTGTATTTTTAGATGCGAATGAAAACCCATTAGGATCAGGTAAAATTGACAAATGGAATCGCTATCCGGACCCTTTGCAACTGAATATAAAAAACCAACTTGCAACAATTAAATCTTGTTCTACTGATCAAATATTTTTAGGAAATGGATCAGATGAAGCTATCGACCTATTAATTCGCATGACGTGTGATCAACTCCATGATCACATAATTATATGCCCTCCAACCTATGGCATGTATGAAGTTAGTGCAGCCGTTAATAATATCAAGGTTAACCAAATTAATTTGACCGTAGATTATCAGCTTGATGTGGCTAAAATTTTGAGTGAAATAAATGAAAATTCGAAATTGCTATTCATCTGTTCACCCAATAACCCGACCGGAAACAAATTAAAAAGAGAAGACATTTATCAAGTAATTGAAAAATTTAATTCGGGTTTTGTAATTGTGGATGAAGCCTATATTGATTTCTCAGATGAACCAAGTTTCATTTCTGAATTAGCCAAATATCCTAATCTAATCGTTTTACAAACATTGTCTAAAGCTTACGGATTAGCATCATTGCGATTAGGAATGGCATTTGCCCAACCAGTAGTCATTCAATTACTAAATAAAATTAAGCCTCCTTATAACATAAGTGGATCCACACAAGCATTAGTGGAAAAGGCTTTATCAGATACAGAATTCGTAAAAAGATCTGTAGAAACATTAAATAATGCTAAGAAAGACTTAATTTCAAAACTAAATACCGTACCAGGTATACAGCATATTCATCCTTCGCACGCGAACTTTATACTAATAAGATGTTCTAAGGCACAGGAATTATTTACTTATTTGATAGAACAGAAAATTATAACGCGAAATAGATCAAACGTCACGTTATGTGAAAATTCAATTCGAATTACAATTGGTTTACCTGAAGAAAATAACTTATTGGTAAACAAGATAAAGCGCTTTTACGCATGAAATTTAAATACTTGAAATTAGCTTTCTTGGTCTGTGTACTTAGCTATGCCCTACCATCGCATGGTCAACTACAGGAGTGGTCTGCAGGATTTCGTATTGGTGAACCAGGTGGTTTTATGGCAAGGCGCTATTCTGACAATGGAATTAATGCATTGGAGGTTAATATTGGTACTTACGGGGGATTGTGGGGAACGGACCGTAAATATCAAGATGGAACATTCAATAATATTGGATATTCTATTAACGTCTTATATTTATGGCATCATCCTACCATTATTAATTCGGATTTACATACCTATTATGGCTTTGGTCCACAATTAAATTCACGTGATTGGTATGCCAATAAAGCAAGTAATAATATGGCGGCAACCAAAAGAGCTTCATCTATGGGAGCAACAGCGGTAGGTGGAATTGAATATTTCCCCATTGATGCTCCTAATTTATCATTCTTTTCTGAAATTGGTTTTTATACTGAAATAGCTCCAAATCCCTTCTTCTTTCATTTACAAGGTGGAATTGGTGTTCGTGTGAATTTCTAAATGGGGATGTAGCTCAGTTGGCTAGAGCGCTTGCATGGCATGCAAGAGGTCGTCGGTTCGAGCCCGATCTTCTCCACAAAAAAGGACTCAAATGAGTCCTTTTTTTATAACCTATCTTTAAATGATTCATAGCCAAAATGCTTGAATCGAATATATCTTCCTTCTCGATCAATCATTCCAATATCAGGTAAATTGACACCATTGAAAGTAGTTGTTTTTACCATGGTATAATGAATCATATCCTCAAATATAATTTCGTCTCCAATACGAAGTGGCGCATCAAACGAATAATCACCATAATAGTCTCCCGCTAGACAAGTCATGCCACCAAAACGGTACGTTGGCTTTCCTTCTTTAGCCTCCATATAGGCATTACGAATACAGGGTTTATAAGGCATTTCAAGTGTATCTGGCATATGCGCTGCAAAAGAAACATCTAAAATAGCTACATCAATACCAGCAGAATGAACAATATCTAATACAGTTGATTTAAGGAAACCTGTTTGCCAACCAACCGCTGACCCTGGTTCCAAAATAATCGTTAAATGTGGATATTTTGCTTTGAAATTGGTCAACGTATTTATTAAATGATCAACATCATAATCAGCTCGCGTAATTAGATGACCACCTCCCAAATTCAACCATTTTACTTGGTGAAGCAAATCTCCAAACTTTTCATCGATCACAGTTAAAGTTCGTTCAAGTACATACGAATCATTTTCACACAACGTATGTGAATGTAATCCTTCAATTCCAGCAGGAAGTGTTGCTCCTAAATCACCTCGGCGAACACCTAATCGTGAACCAGCTATGCAAGGATTATACATAGGCGTTTCTACTTCAGCATATTCAGGATTAATACGTATGCCACACGAAATACCATTAGCTATCGCTTGACCGGCAAATTGACTTACCTGATTTAGGGAGTTAAATGTCATATGACTAGCATATTGCATAAATTCCTCAAACTCACTCGATAAATAAGCAGGCGTGTAGGCATGACACTTCTCCCCCATCTCTTCAAAAGATAAGCGTGCTTCATGCAACGAACTCGCCGTGGCACCAGCGAGATACTGACGTACCAAAGGAAAAACATGGTAAAATGAAAAGCCTTTCAGCGCACAAATAATTTCCACATCTGCTTCTTTCTGGACGCGTTGAAGCAAAGCTAAATTCTTGATCAATAATGATTCTTCTAGAACATATGCCGGTGAAGCTATTTCGGGGTAAAGAGCTGCCATAATTAATACGTGTGAGGTAATTCCCCATTCACTTCTTCATTCCAAGGCAATCCATGCACATTCAACAATTCCATGAATGGATCTGGATTAAACTCTTCCACATTATATACACCTGGTTTAAACCAAGTACCTGAACACATCAATGAAGCTCCAATCATAGCAGGAACACCGGTTGTATATGAAACACCCTGTGCTTGTACCTCTTTGTAACAATCTGCATGATGACAGTTATTATAAACGTAATAAGTTGCCTCCTGACCATCTTTTATACCTTTGATCTGACAACCAATCGAAGTTTGTCCTGAATAATTCTCACCTAAGGTACCTGGTTCAGGCAATACAGCTTTAAGAAACTCAAGAGGGACAATGTCCATTCCATTAAACTTAATTGGCTGAATGGAAGTCATTCCCACATTTTGTAACACCTCTAAATGAGTTAGATATGCTTGTCCAAAAGTCATCCAAAAACGGGCACGCTTAAGCGTAGGGAAGTTTTTTGTTAAAGACTCTAACTCCTCGTGGTACAAAAGATAGGATTCTTTAGGTCCAATATTAGGATATGAAATTGGCTTATGAATAGACATAGCATCTATTTCAACCCATTGACCATTTTCCCAATATTTACCTTTCTGAGTAATTTCACGAATATTAATTTCCGGATTGAAATTCGTTGCAAATGCCTTCCCATGATCTCCCGCATTACAATCTATGATATCCAAATAATGCATTTCATCAAAATAATGCTTGTTGGCATATGCCGTATATACTCCCGTAACACCTGGATCAAATCCACAACCCAATAATGCCATTAGACCAGCCTCTTTAAACCGATCCTGATAAGCCCATTGCCATGAATATTCAAACTTAGCTTCATCTTTGGGCTCATAATTAGCTGTATCCATATAATGAACACCTGTAGCTAAACAAGCATCCATAATCGTTAAATCTTGGTAAGGCAAGGCCACATTAATTACCATAAATGGCTTTTCTTGAATAAAAAGCGCAACTAAAGCGGGTACATCATCTGCATCTACTTGTCGTGTATCAATAGCAGTAGGTAAACCAATTTGCTTAGCTTCTGCCGCAATAGCATCACATTTATGCAACGTTCTTGAGGCCAAAACTACCTCCGAAAAGAATGCTGGATTCATTGCACATTTTTTTGCAACTACATTTCCTACGCCACCAGCTCCAATAATTAATACTTTTTTGCCCATGATTTATTTAAAAAAGAATGCAAAAATAACGTAACGAGTACTAGAATCAAACTTTCAATTTATATTATTTTTATATGGCCGAATTGCTTTAACAAAGGCTTTAATCCAATATTTCGTGTATAATTGATCCGAACGTACCCCTCTACTAGTACTTGCATGTAAAAATTGTACATCATGATCACCATTTACACGTAGAACTAAACCGATATGATTGATTGATAAAGAGCCATTCGTCTTAAATAAAACCCAATCTCCGCGCTGAATATTATTTTTTGAAACAGGATGTCCAAATTGTGATTGATCCAAAGATGACCGCGGAATACTAAATTTATTCTCAACATATACACGAAACAATAAACCAGAACAATCCATGCCCGTGTCATTTGACCCGCCGCTCCGGTAAGGGACACCCTGATAACGTAAAGCTGATGATAGTAACTGGTCAACTTCTTTTGAAGAATAAAAAGATTGTTCCAGACGATCTTTATTCGAAAACAGTGTTCCAACCTTGCGAATGGATTGACAACCCATGACTACAATGGCAAAAAAGGTGATACCAATATATCTATACATAGACTAAACTTAAATCATCTAAATACAGTAAAATACCTTCACCTACTTTATACCCCAAGGAAATTAAAAGATCTTTATAGCTACGAATTTGATCAAGATGTTCATCGTTTCTTTTGCCTGTTTTAAAGTCAATAACTAAACAAAAACCCGATTTAATTATTACTCGGTCGGGACGAAGAATTGAACCATCTGGACAAAGAATATCTCGTTCAACAAACAATAGCTCTTCATCTATAAACAATTTTCCAATTGTTTTGTGATACACAACCTCATCAACAAGATTTCGAATGGAATCCTCTAAATACTGAAATTTAGTCTCACGATTAGCTAACCAATAGTCGACGCCAATAATCTGAGCTAAAATCTCATGCAAGTATTCACCTTCAGCCCGCTTCGTTTTACTTTGTGAATACAGGTCAGAAGAATTTGTTTTCAATCTAAATGATGGTGATTTAACCAAGGCTGTCCGAAGTGAAATTGATTTGTCTGTTTGAACAGACAAAGATTTAGATACATATCTAGGTTTAGAATTTTCTTTAAGAATATAATAATCTGTCAGTTCACTCCACTCATTTAGTAAATATGTAGGTAACTCATGAACCTTAGCCTGGGTAGTAGATGCATATTGAATTAAAATTTCGGCCAATGAATCCTGATGCATCTGCTTCGTTTTATAAGCGGATTCCTCATCAGGCAAGGTGGTTAAAATATGTAAACGTTGCTTAGCCCGAGTAAAAGCCACATACATCATGTTGAGTGAATCAAGAAAAATACTATGTTTCTCTTGGACACTTTGGATCGAAAGGGCTTCTTCTTCAGCTATCTCTTTAGCCGCTACACGTCCATACGAAAATGCCAAACTTTGATTCCCTAAGTTAATCTCAGGATAATTTAAGCTTTCTAAATTATACCAAATACGTTCATTGCTAGCTTGATGAGTCCAATTAGCAAAAGGAATAATAACCACGGGGTATTCTAATCCTTTGGATTTATGAATACTAGTAATCGTTATCGCATTCGCACCTTCCGGAGAGGCAATCGTAAATGAGTATTTATTCGCTTCATAATAACTTACAAATTCTTCAATTGTATCAGACTTAGTAACAATAAACTCCTGTATGATATCTATTAATTTAAATAAATAATCTCGGCCATCTTGTTGTTTAAACAATTGAAGCTGATCTATGACTGCATAAATAGTTTGAAACAAAGAATATTCTTCAAATTCATTGACAGGGATTGGCCAATTAAAAAATGAAATTATACCTGCTAAAAATGAATTTGAATGTTGCTTAGTAAGTGACTTAAATGATTCAATCTGTTCAACATTAATCGATTCTCCATGCAATTCAGCGAGTTGAATTAGTAATTCCAAACCCAAAAATTCATTGGTCGGCTTAAGTTTTAACTTTAAAAATGTGATAAGTGTGCTAACTACATTCGAATAATGAATCAACAAAGAGTCAGAAGAAATAATCGGATAGCCCTTTTCTTTTAATTGAATAGCAAGAAACTTGGCATGCTTATTTTTACGCACCAAGATAGCTATGTCGGCATATGAGAATCCTAGTGCCAAATTTGCTTCAATTTGGCTAATTACTTGGCCGAGCATCCAAATCTGTTCTAGATCCTTCGTTTCAGCATCTAACTTAGGTTTTCGAAAAATGCACAAATCAACTGAACCTGTATATTGATCTTCCGAAACACGCGCTACCTGCTCTAAAAACCGACCATATATTGGTTTTACTAAATTAGATTTAGAGACATATGCCACTTCATCGGAAATCCAACTAAAAAAAGAATTATTGAAGGACACAATCTCAGCCGCACTACGAAAATTATAAGCTAGATGCTCATTTTTAACAGCTGAAAGTAAATAATTATAGCGTTCCTCATCAAACGTTCCAGTTCCAATTTTAGAATGAATAATTGATTCATCTTTTTGCGTTAATGAGGCAATCAATCCTACTTCCCCGCCCCTAAATTTATAAATCGATTGTTTAGCATCACCTACTAATAGATTTTGATGGCCTAAAGAGGTGGAATTTTCTAGGAGCGGCATAAAATTTTGCCATTGCAACATGGAAGTATCTTGAAATTCATCAATTAATATGTGCGTATATCGATCACCAAGTTTTTCATAAATAAATGGAACTGGATCATTCGCAATAACTTGATACAATCGTTTAGAGAATTCAGAAATAGAAACAGCCGAATTCTCATGTTGGTACGTAAATAACTCTTCCGCGATAGATGCTAATAATGCAACCTTCTTTATATCACGTGCGATCCATAAAAGTATTTGATTACGTGCGTGATTGGTTTGGTAAATAGCAACAAAATTCTGCCCAAGTACTTGCAAGGCATCAGCTATATCATTTATTTCAGCAGCAGAATTCTTATCAATCTTACTAGCAGTCCATTGATTTGCATCTATAGATTTTTGCAAAGAGGAAAATTTAAAGTCGCCTAACTTCCGATCTTGTATGAATTTCCTAAAATAATAGGCTGGACTATATCGACCTCCCGTATAAAAATCGTCTGGGAACTGTAATTGATCCACATAACGAATAAATTCGCTTGCTATGTCAAGTAGCTGATTTTCAATCTCTTGTACATGAGTTCGAATTTGGGTTTCAATTTGCCTAAAATCCTCCATGGAGAACACATCCAAATGAGGTTTAATCTGATGATAGGATTCATCTAAACAAATCAATAAAAACTGATGCAAATTTGCACGTAATAAGTTCCAAGACCTACCATCAGCAACTTCAGCTTTAGCGAAATCAATTAACAAATCAGTTAGCATTGGATCCCCCAAACGATTCACTTTATCTACTAATTGATCTATCAATTGATCCATTAATCCATGTGAATCTAAAATAACCTCAAATTGACTTGGAAGATTTAATTCTTCGATAAACGTTGAACTCAATCTTTGAACGAAGCTATCTATGGTCATCACTGAAAACAAACCATAGTCTTGTAAAATTTGTTGCAATGCAACGTAGGCTCTTTTAGAAATTTCAGCTTCTGAAATATTTAAACCTTCAGCTAGATAACTTGAATAAACTGAGGCTAATTTCTCGAAATCTTGTGGATGAATAGGATTTGAAATACCATGTAAAAACTCGATAATCCGAGAGCGCATCTCTTCAGCAGCTTTAATCGTAAATGTAACTGCTAAAATCTTTCGAAAATAACCTCTTCTGTCCTCTTCACGCAAAGCTAATTTTATATACTCCAAGGTCAACGTATACGTTTTCCCGGAGCCAGCTGAAGCAGAAAATAATTTAATGGACATAGAAAAAGTAAAAATTCGAGATGAATGCAAGATAAAATAAAAATAGGATTAAATCGGTGTGGTAATTATTCCTATCTTTGTTTCCCGTAACCAAATAATGAATTATTCGAATGTCTGGCAAGGGATCTCTTAAAAAATCAAAGTACATTTTCGTTACGGGTGGCGTGACTAGCTCACTCGGAAAAGGCATTATCGCCTCTTCACTTGCCAAGCTTTTACAAGCCAGAGGATTAACTTGTACCATTCAAAAGTTTGATCCTTACATTAATATAGATCCAGGTACATTAAATCCATACGAACACGGTGAATGTTACGTGACAAATGATGGAGCTGAAACCGATTTGGATTTAGGACATTATGAACGTTTCTTAAACACACCTACCAGTCAAGCGAACAATATTACGACAGGCCGCGTATATCATAATGTTATCACTAAAGAGCGTAGAGGTGATTACCTAGGCAAAACTGTTCAAGTTGTACCCCATATCACGGACGAGATTAAACGAAATATCTTAATCTTGGGTGAAACAGGTAAATTCGACATTGTCATTACAGAAATTGGAGGATGTGTAGGAGATATTGAATCATTACCCTTTATTGAAGCTGCACGTCAGTTAAAATGGGATTTAGGAGAGAAAAACACGTTGTTTATACACCTTACACTTGTTCCCTATTTAGCATCAGCAGGTGAATTAAAAACGAAGCCTACCCAGCACTCTGTTAAACAGCTATCTGAGTCAGGGATACAACCTGATATCTTAGTTTGCCGAACTGAACATCCTCTTCCTCAGGAAATGAAGCGTAAAATCGGGCTTTTCTGTAACGTGAGTGAACAAGACGTCATTGAGGCACGTGATGCAGAGACTATTTACGATGTTCCTATGTTAATGAAACAGGAGCGTTTAGACAGTCGAGTATTATACAAACTAGATATCTACAATGATAAAGATAGCAATCTAACTGCTTGGACTAAGTTTTTAGATAAACTTAAGAATCCCAAATTTGAAATTACCGTAGGTCTCATTGGTAAATATGTTGAATTAAAAGATTCATATAAATCTATCGCAGAAGCGTTTATTCATGCAGGTGTTGCCAATGAAATTAAAGTAAACGTTAAATGGATATCCTCAGAAACCATGGAAGATATCGATGTTGCGGAAGCATTAACAGGCTTAGATGGAATACTAGTAGCACCAGGTTTTGGTGAACGTGGAATTCAAGGGAAAATAAATGCGGTTAAATATGCCCGCGAGAATAACATACCATTTTTGGGTATCTGTTTAGGTATGCAATGTGCGGTAATTGAATTTGCTAGAAATGTAGTGGGTCTCGAAGATGCGCATTCATTTGAAATGAATTCAGATACACCTTATCCTGTTATCGACTTAATGAAGTCGCAACAAGAGGTATCTGAAAAAGGAGGAACCATGCGTCTAGGTGCATATTCTTGTAAGATAGAAAAAGGCACCATGGCATTTAAAATATATGGTAAAACATCAATTCAAGAAAGACATCGTCATCGCTACGAATTTAATAACGATTATTTGAGTCAATTTCATCAAGCTGGCATGATTACCTCAGGAATTAATCCAGAAGCCGATTTAGTTGAAATTGTTGAGCTCCCCAATCACCCGTTTTTTGTGGGAGTCCAATTCCACCCTGAGTACAAATCAACAGTAGAGGCACCCTCTCCTATTTTTGTCCAGTTTATTAAAGCTGCGTACCAACATGCAGTTCCATTTATAAAAAATTCAAAATAGCATATGGATAAGAATTCAATATCTGGTATCGTGTTAATTATGGCCATGTTACTTGGCTATCAATATTTCTTCGCGCCAGTAGAACCCGTAAAAACAGAGCAGGTTGCACAGAAACCAAGCGTTCAGAAAGTGGCTCCAGCAGTTGCACCAGAAGCGAAAGTAACCTTAGATACAAATGTTCAAATTAAAGAGCAATTGTATACGCTTGAAAACAAGAACATGATTGTAACACTTTCAAACTATGGAGGTAAAATCAAATCTGTTCAACTCAAAAATTACCGTAGCTACGCGAATTACAATGCAGGTAAAAAAGATGGACTTTTTATGTTTGATGCGTCAAAAGATCAATTTGACATCGAAATTCCTACTGCCAATGCAAAAGTAAAACTAGCATCCTTAGTTTACACTGTGCAAGAAAATAAAGGCAATATCGTCTTTACAAGTACATTAGCTCCTGGAAAAGCTATAATTCAGACCTATATCTTGGGCGAAGAAGGTTTCGAATTAGGCTACCAATTAGATGCCAAAAACGCGGGTGTAATTTCTGGAAGTGACTACACAATTCATTGGAAAGAAAATCTAGTTCAGAATGAAAAAGATATAAATGAAGAACGCAAAGCGACTATCAATTATCTATTGACAGAAGATGAAGAGTTCGACAATTTGTCAGAAAATCCAGGATCCGTAGAAACTGAGACGCTGGCTAAAGGCACGCAATGGATTTCATTTAAGAAAAAGTATTTTTTAACGGGATTAATTCCGCAAGGATTTGAATTTAAAAAAGCAAACTTAACAAGCACGCCTAACTTAACAGATTCGTTACACATCAAAACTTTAGATGCTCAAATAGCCTCTTCAACTTCAGATTTAATCCAAGGTAAATCAAACTTCAAATTTTATTTTGGACCTAACGATTATTCCATCATCAAAACCGTAGCTCCGTCCTTTGGGAAAAATGTAAAGTTGAGCTATGACTTTTTACTGCCTTTAACAAAATACATTTTTGTTCCATTATTCGATTTCCTTGAAAGTATCGTCTCTAATTATGGATTATTGATCATTCTCTTAGTCTTGATCATTAAAACAGCCTTATTACCACTTACCTACAAGTCGTATGTATCTATGGCTAAAACGCGCATTTTAGCACCAGAACTCGCTGCAATTAAGGAAAAAATCGGTGATGACCCTGCTCGCGTTCAACAAGAAACCATGAAATTGTATGGCGAAGTAGGCGTTAATCCATTGAGTGGTTGCGTACCCGTTCTGGCTACTATGCCAATCTTAATGGCTGTATTTATGTTATTCCCCAACTTGATCAACTTAAGACAGGAATCATTTCTATGGGCAAATGACTTATCTACATTTGATTCCATTGTTAACCTACCCTTTACTATACCCTTCTATGGTAATCACGTAAGTTTATTCTGTTTGTTAATGACTGCATCTCAATTAGCCTACGGATATTATAACAATCAAATAACACCCGATCAGCCGGGCCAACCAATCAACATGAAAATGATGGCCTATATTACTCCAGTCATATTTATGTTTGTTATGAATTCCTTTTCTGCAGGTTTAAGCTTCTATTATTTTATTTCCAACTTGGTGACGATAGGCCAACAATTAGCAATTCGTTATTTTGTAAATGAAGACAAAATAAAGGCCTTGTTAGATGCTAATCGAATTAAAATTGCAGCAGGTGGCGGTGCCAAAAAATCTCGTTTCTCTCAATATCTTCAAACACAATTGAAGACTATGGAAGAACAACAAAAAACAGCAGCAACTCAGAAAAAAACAAAGAAAAAGTAATGGGGAAATTAAGTTCAAGCTATTTTGAAAAAGCAAAAACTTTAATTCCAGGTGGAGTCAATTCACCTGTGCGTGCATTCAAGTCTGTGGGTGGTACACCTATATTTATGCAATCGGCAAAAGGTGCTTATTTGACCGATGTAGATGGAAAATCGTATATCGACCTTATTGGATCTTGGGGACCCATGTTATTTGGCCAAGCACATCCAGTGATTGAAAATGCAGTTCGTGAGGCATTACAGAATGGGTTTTCTTTTGGAGCTCCCACGTATAAAGAAGTACTAATCGCTGAAAAAATCTGTTCGATGGTACCTTCTATAGAAAAAGTACGCTTAGTGAATTCTGGGACTGAAGCTACAATGGCAGCTATTCGATTAGCTCGTGCATTTACAAAACGAGATAAAATAATCAAATTCGAAGGGTGCTACCATGGACATGGAGATTCATTTCTGATTGCAGCAGGTAGTGGCGTGGCCACACTAGGTACGCCGGATAGTCCTGGTGTAACGGTTTCAACAGCAAAAGATACATTAACAGCTGAGTATAATAACTTAGAGTCGCTAGAAAAACTATTCGAAGCCAATCAAAATCAAGTTGCTGCAGTCATCATAGAGCCCGTTGTAGGTAATATGGGATTAGTAATTCCACAAGAAGGTTATTTGCAAGGCGTACGTAATTTATGTACTTCACATGGTGCTGTCTTGATATTCGATGAGGTTATGACTGGATTTCGTCTATCCCCAAGCGGTTATCAAGGAATATGCCAAATACAGCCCGACTTAACCACCTTAGGAAAAATAATAGGTGGAGGATTACCTGTAGGAGCCTATGGTGGTCGTTCTGAAATTATGGATATGATTGCACCTGCCGGTCCTGTTTATCAAGCAGGTACCCTGAGTGGTAATCCGCTTGCAACTACTGCAGGTTTAGCCATGCTGACGCACATTACAGAAAATCAAGAAGTTTATACGCGATTAGCTACTACAGGTGAAAGACTTAAGATGGGCATTCGCAAACAGCTAGATGCATTAGGATTGAACTATACAATCAATCAGATTGGGTCTATGTTTACCTTATTTTTCACCGATCAAGCCGTGAAAAATTTCTCAGATGCGAAAACTTCAGACACAAGTTTGTACGGGCAGTACTTCCATGGTATGTTGGAAAAAGGAATTTACCTTCCTCCATCTCAATTTGAATCGTGGTTTATTTCTGATGCCATCCAGGAGGAAGAATTAACTAAAATTCTTCAAGCTAGCGAAAAAACGCTTCAACAGATGTTTGCCTAATCATGTTTTTCAGCATCATCATACCTGTTTACAATCGTCCGCTGGAACTTGATGAACTTTTGGCTTGTATCGAAAAACAAACCTATTCAAATTTTGAAGTAATCATTATTGAAGATGGTAGTGATGAAAAATCAGATCAAATTGCTACGAAATATGCAGAATCTCTTGACATACATTATTACTTCAAAGAAAATGGAGGACAAGGGTTTGCACGAAATTATGCCTTTGAAAAAGCGAAAGGAGATTTCTTTATCATTCTAGATTCAGATGCCTTAGTGGAACCTGATTATTTAGCTGAGGTGTTATACGGGATTGAAAGCCAACAATTAGATTTGTTTGGCGGTCCGGATAAGGATCATTCGAGCTTTACTCCTACCCAAAAAGCGATTAGTTTTGCCATGACAAGCTTATTTACGACAGGGGGCATTCGCGGTAAGGCAACTAATGTAGGAGGACAATTTCACCCACGTAGCTTTAATATGGGAATATCGCGTAAGGTATGGGAGGCCACAAAAGGATTTATCATTACTCGAATGGGCGAAGATATTGAATTTAGTATACGCTGTATTTCTAAAGGGTTTAAATCAGGACTAATTCCGAAGGCTTTCATCTACCATAAGCGTAGAACAAATTTCAACCAATTCTATAAGCAGATTCATTTTTTTGGTCGTGCACGCATCAATATTAGTCGATTTTTCCCTTCCGAACTAAAGTGGGTACACTTTTTCCCAGCTTGTTATTTTATCTTTTTCTGGAATACGGTTGTGCTGAATATACTGATACCCCCAATAGGTAATTTCCTATTTATAGGTCTTGCTATTTATTGGTTGGCTATCTTCCTAGACGCTATTAAACAAACTAAAAACCTTTATGTAAGTCTTTTGGGTCTTGTTGCCGCCAATATACAATTGTTGGCCTACGGACAAGGATTTATCTCAGAAGGAATCAAAAAAATTACCAGTACATCCCAGTCATAAGGTAATTTTGAACGTAATCCTTTACACCATTCTCAAGCGTAAAAAAAGGAATATCGTATCCGATAGATCTTAATTTAGCCATGTTTGCCTCTGTAAAATACTGATAGGTTTCACGAATGTCAACTGGTGTATCTATGTAGTTAATTTGAACCTGCTTTTGCATAGCATCAAAAGTAGAAGTACCTAAATCATTAAATGAGCGAGCAATTCCCGTACCTAAATTATAAATACCCGAATTTTTACGATGCTCCATGAGGAAAATACAAACGGAAACCAAATCTTTAACATAAATAAAATCCCTCATCTGCTCTCCATCTGCATATTCAGGCTTATGGGATTTAAACAAACGTAGACTCCCCTGATTTGTGATTTGATTAAATGCATGCCAAATTACAGAGGCCATACGACCTTTATGGTATTCATTAGGTCCATAAACATTGAAAAACTTAAGTCCAGCCCAAAAGAAAGGTTTTTCTTCTTGTTCTAGAGCCCAAATATCAAAGTCATTTTTAGAATCCCCATATGGATTTAAAGGTTTTAACTGGGGAATCAAAGATTCATCATCCTTATATCCCAATTCACCTAAACCATAGGTGGCCGCTGAAGAAGCATAGACTAATGGTATTTGATACGCAATACATTTCTGCCAAACCATCTTCGAATAATTGACATTTAAAGTATCAAATATTGATTTATCAAATTCTGTAGTATCTGTACGCGCTCCAATATGAAAGAAAAACTCCACCTCACGGTAATTGGCATCTAACCATGATGCTAATTCTGTACGCTCAACACGCTCTTTGATTTTCTTACCTTCCAGATTTTTATTCTTTTCTGGGAAAGAAAAATCATCAACAGCGATAATGTAGTTGAAATTTAGTTCATTTAATCGAGCGATTAAACAACTTCCTATAAACCCTGCAGCTCCCGTAACAATAATCATATAAAACGTATTAAAACACAAATTTACGCATATTCTAAATAGCTTTTGTACCTTTGTGAAATAATTGGATTGTCTGCTATTGTTTTCCCAGACATCCGTCACAAAAACTGAAAACAATGGTATACGTAATCCGTAAGGAACATTTCAACGCCGCTCACCGCCTATTTAATCCTGCTTGGAGCGATGAAAAGAATCAAGAAGTATTTGGTCTATGTGCTAACAACAATTGGCATGGTCATAATTTTGAATTAATTGTCACCGTAAAAGGAAAACCAGATATTGATACTGGATTTGTTTTTGATCTTAAACTTTTAGGTGATATCATTAAAAAAGAAATCATCGACAAAGTAGATCATAAAAATCTGAATCTAGACGTAGATTTTATGGAGGGAAAATTAGCCAGCTGTGAAGTCTTAATCATGGAATTTTGGAAGATACTTGCACCGGCAATTGATTCGGTTACGCATACAGCCCAACTTCACAAATTACATTTAATCGAAACCAACAAAAACTCGGTTGAATATTACGGAGAAGAATAAATGAAGTATTTTATTTTAGCAGGCGAAAAATCAGGCGACCTACATGGATCAAATTTAATCCGTGAAATTCGACTATTAGATCCTGAAGCTAAAATAAAGGCCTGGGGAGGTGATCTAATGGAAAAGGAAGGAGCAGAAATTTGCATGCACCATACCGAATTAGCCATCATGGGGATTTTAGGTGTTATTCAGAATTTAAGTAAACTAAAAGGTCTTTTTTCTAAATTTGGCCACCAAATAACTGAATTCAAACCTGATACAGTCATTTTCATCGATTATGGTGGATTTAATCTAAAAGCTGCTCGAATAGCTAAGTTAAAAGGATTTTATACCCAGTTTTACATTGCTCCTAAAGTATGGGCTTGGAATAAAGGACGAATCGAAGATATTCGTAAATGGATAGACCAACTCTACGTAATCTTCCCATTTGAAGAAAAGATGTTTCAAGAGAAAGGTATTTCTACACATTATGTGGGAAATCCACTGCAAGATGCAATTACCGAATTCAAAGAGAAGGAAACTCAGCCAATCAATCTTCCAACGCATTTTGTTGCCTTATTGCCTGGTAGTCGTAAGCAAGAGATAAAGGCAGCGATACCCGTGTTCCAACAATTAGCCACACAAAATCCACAAATCAATTTTGTTGTCGCTGGTGTAAGTGAATGGAGTGAGCTAATAAAACAATCTGGACTTACGTATGTCCTTGATCAAACATACCAAGTAGTCTCACAAGCTAAAGCTGCCGTTGTAACCTCAGGCACAGCCACATTAGAAACAGCCTTATTAAATATTCCACAAGTAGTTGTATACAAGACTGATTGGCTCTTTTATTCGTTAGCTAAGTTAGTTGTAAAGATAAAATACATCTCGCTAGTAAATATAATCTTAGATCGCCAAGCAGTACCTGAGTTAATTCAAACAGCTTTTTCTAGCGAACATATCACACACGAATTACTGCCATTGCTTTCGGAAAACAATCCTACTAGAGAGAAGCAGTTGGCCTACTATAAAGATTTAAAAGCCACGATTGGAACAGCAGGCGCTTCTAAGAAAACAGCTGAAAAAATAGTTTATTATACCCGATCAGCTAAGTAATTCTTGATCCAAGACTTTTGCACACCGGGAATCGATTGATAATAATCGGCAATAATTAGCTTGTCAACTTCAAAATCACCGGAAGGAATAAACGGTTCACGAATCTTGATTTGTTTATTGACATAATCAAATCCTATCATCACAATTGGGACCTGAGCTTGAACAGCGATGTAGTAAAATCCGGTCTTCAAAGCATCCACATCTTTTCGCGTACCCTCCGGAGCTAATACTGCATGAAATGAAGACTTGGAATGATAGATATCAACAATAGCTCCCACTAGGTTATTATTCTTTGAGCGATCCACAGGATAACCTCCCAACCAACTAAATACACCGCCTAGGAAACCATCAAAAAGCTCCTTTTTACCCCAAAAATTGATGGGCATATTCATCATAGAACGAGCACCTAAACCAATCGGGAAATCCTTCCATGTCGCATGTGGACATACAATAATTAAACTTTTCGGTAAATCATACGGTACCCTTCCTACTAACTTCCAACCAGATAAACGAAAAGCAACATCAAAAAGAACTGACTTAATTAACATATTGGCTCAAGTGATTTCTAATTTGTAAAAATGATAATTTGGGATCTATATGTACAGCATCCCACCCAAATTCATTGGCAGATTGCACATTTGAAGCATTATCGTCAAAAAATACAACTCGACAATTGTCTAATAGATTATGCTCATTTACACGTTGATAAATTCGTTTATCAGGTTTGGATAAACCCATCTCATATGACAAATGAATCGTATCAAATTCTGAAAATAGCGACGTATTTAATAAAAATTGACGCGAATGTATCTTACTAGTATTACTTAATAAATAAACTGGAAAATTTGCCTTAACCTCTTGAATCAACTCATCTACATCCGGAGGAAAACTTAATAACAAAGCTGAGAAGGCATTGTCAAATTCGGCATCTGTACAATCCATTTGAAACCGCGAACAGATTGATTCTCTAAATTGAGAACAGGTAATAAGCCCTGATTCATAAGGAACCCATAAAGATTCACTCTCGGTTATATATTGAATTTCTTGCGCTGAATAGTAGTGTGTAAACGAAGCAAATGCAGTATATGTCAACGATAGATCGATCGGTAATAATACATTTCCTAAATCAAAAACAACAACTACCTGACCAGACATCTTATTCTACAACTACCCCCATTTTGCTAAATTTATCTATTCGAGCCATAATACGCTCTTGAGGATCTATCTTATTTAAAATGGCTAATTCCTTTTTAATGACATCCTTAACAATAGCTACGGCCGCATCCATATCTAAATGCGCCCCACCTAAAGGCTCAGGAATAATACCATCAATTAACCCATTACCAAGCATATCATCAGCCGTTAACTTCAAAGCCTCAGCAGCTTGTTCTTTGTAGTTCCAACTTCTCCATAAAATTGACGAGCAAGACTCGGGAGAAATAACTGAATACCAGGTGTTTTCCATCATTAATACACGATCACCTACTGCAATGCCCAAAGCACCACCAGAAGCACCTTCGCCAATAATAATGCAAATCACAGGGACTTTTAACATAAACATATCGCGAATATTACGTGCGATTGCTTCACCTTGACCACGTTCCTCAGCTTCTAAACCAGGAAATGCTCCTGGTGTATCAATAAAACAAACGATAGGCTTATTAAATTTCTCAGCCATCTTCATGAGGCGAAGTGCCTTACGGTATCCCTCCGGATTAGGCATACCAAAATTACGTAGTTGACGCTGCTTCGTATTTCGGCCTTTTTGCTGGCCAATAAACATCACAGAAAAATCATCATCAATATTACCAAATCCACCCACCATCGCTTTATCATCTGCAACGGAACGATCCCCATGAATTTCAATAAATTCAGTACACATCTTTTCAATGTAATCAAAAGTATAGGGACGATCCGGATGACGCGATAACTGAACACGCTGCCAACGCGTCAAATTGGCAAACGTTTCTTTTTTCAATTCCAAAATTTTATCAGTTAAAGATGAAACAGCGGCGGTAACATCTACATTATTCTCAAGAGCTAATTTGCGCATTTCAATCAACTTATCTTCTAATTCCGCAATTGGCTTTTCAAATTCTAATAAAGTTCTCATAAGAGGATTTTTAATTCAATACAAAAATAAAAATTAAAGGTCGAAAGTATCATGCTTTGAAGGTAAAATAACTTCTTCAAAACCGAGTTCGTGAATTTTACTTTTAAATTCAAGCATACTCTCTTCCTCTCCATGGGATAGAAAAATCTTCTTCAACCTACTTGGATTTTGATCTTTTACAAATCGAAGTAAACCTGTTTGATCCGCATGACCTGAAAACACATCAATTTTACGAATTTGGGCATTGACACGGTATTCGCGGTCCTTCACACGAATTACATCCGTACCCTCTAAAAGTTGCTTACCTAGCGTTCCTTCAGCTGAATACCCAATCAATAAAATCGTACAATAGGAATTGCTAATGTTATCAGCAATATGCTGTTCTACGCGTCCGCCAGAAATCATACCGGATGAGGAAATGATGATACACGGTTCATGGTAATTCTTAATCGCACGCGTTTCTTTCTCAGTCTGTAAGAATACCAAATTATCTACATCAAAAATATCATCGTATTCTTTATGAAATGCACGCGCTTCTGGATTCAAATAGGACAAATTTTTACTATAAATACGCGTAGAACTACGGCCCATAGGACTGTCGGTAAATACACGAATTGCAGGAAAATTTTGCTCTTCGATTAAGCGATTCATGGTGTACAAAACTGCTTGTGTACGTCCCACAGAGAAGGCAGGAATAATTAATCTACCAGGCTTATCAATACATGTTTCTTTAATAATAGCTGCCAATGCATCCATCGGGGAAGTCTTATCTTCATGGATACGGTTACCATAGGTACTTTCACATACCAAATAATCACATGGAGGCAAAGTTTGAGGATCTATATGAAGTGGATAGTCAAATCGACCAAGATCGCCACTAAAACCTAAGTTTTTTGTCTCTCCATCTTCAGTCACAGAGAAATATACATGTGCTGCCCCTAAGAGGTGACCTGCAGGAATGAATGTTATTTCTAATCCGGGTTTAATAACAAACTTCTTGTTAAACTGAAGGGTGACAAAATTGTCGAGAGAATCTTCAACGTCCTTTTGAAGGTAGAGGTCTCCCCTACGCAACAATCGATCCATTTGTTTATGTTTCTTTCTACTTTCTCCTTGCGCAGATCGCAAACGACGTAAGTGCAGATTAGCAGAATCCATCAAAAGTAATTCAGCTAGCTCTGCTGTGGGTGGAGTACACAAGACTTGGCCTTCATATCCCTCGCGATATAGCATCGGAATATTACCCGAATGATCAATGTGTGCATGCGTTAAGACCACAAGGTTAATCAATGACGCATCAAAAGGAAAGAAAGATTTGTTTTCGATTGGAGATTCATAATCGATCTCCCGCTCCATATCCGTCCCACAATCAATTAATATTTTATACCCATCAGCTAACTCAAGCAATGACATAGAACCTGTCACTTGTTTTGCTGCACCTAAGAATTGTAACTTCATATAGTAAAGAAAATAGGGCCTTAAAAGGCCCCAATGCACTACAAAAATACATTATATTTCCTTAAATACGAATTATTTTACCTCTTGCGCGAATTTAGCTTGTGCTTGATCTAATTCATCTTTCCCTAAACTGCGATCTGCAATAATGGTTCGGTAGCGAAAGGTTAACTTCTCTCCTTTCTTTAGTTGATAATTCAACTCAGCCTTACCATTTGAAAATACCTTAACGCCCAAAGGATTAACTGCAAATAATCCATAGCCACGCGCATGCCAATAGGAAGGATAAGTCAGATTAGCTGGATGATCTAAAATAGCCACATTAACCGTATGCTTATCCAATTCACCCGTTAAATTCATCCATTTAGCACGTGTACTCCAAACGGCCTCTCCTTGAATACCTTCACTACTCACATAATTACCGCTAACACCTGTATTATCCATCACGGGAACTTTGGTCTCCACACCATGTGCATCTGTAAAAACATCAGGCTTATTAGACGGTATTTCCAACTGACGTGCTACACGAATCGCAAACATTCCGTCTTTCACATCTTTAAACGTTACTAAATCAGCTACGGCAGATAATGTCGTGATGCGATCTATAACACGAATATCTTTTGTACCAGAAAAAATATAGGTTGTTGACTCATCCAACACCTTCTTTCCTTTCCCATCTTCGTCAACCCACGAGGCAGTAACCTTAATTTCGCCTGATTTACCACCTTTCGTAGAGACAATTTGCTCATGCTTAATCGTACCCATTTTATGAGATTGTAACGAAGAAATTATGTTAGTCGAATTATTCCAATAATCGTATCCATTTACATCTTCATAATTCAACCACATACCAACATGATGCGGATGATCTACACGCTCACCTGCACGTGGGGACATGGGATAACCACGCGTGATCGTACTACCCTGTGCGGATAGAATAGGAAAAAGAACTGCTTTCTTTAATATAGCCTCACCAGGGAAATAATAGGAAGTAAAAAATTTACCCCCGACAAACACATCCAATTTATCTGCTTGCTTTTTAAAGCTAACCGATTCGGTTTGCGCTAACATGCCGAAAGAAACAAATTGCAAAACAAGAAATAATTTTTTCATATACATGGGGCTTAAAGTAAAATTGCGGAGAAATATCCTCCGCAATTTTACAAAA
>JACCDM010663860.1_pt1 | contig 67894 bp, 57 predicted proteins | sample 7445851 | NCBI WGS metagenome assembly JACCDM01 (sample SAMN15323438, study PRJNA562643) | freshwater metagenome | isolation source: river surface water | place: USA:Blue River Watershed | collected 2017-08-16
ACAAGAAATGGCTCCCCGAGAAGGATTCGAACCTCCGACCAATTGATTAACAGTCAATTGCTCTACCGCTGAGCTATCGAGGAATGGGATGTATTTACTGCTGCGAAGCCTTTTTGCTGTAAGGCTCTTTTGTCATAACTTTTGAAGGGTTTGACGAAGGAGGCGCATGCTATTTTTGGGTGTTCAAAAAAGCAACTAGGTTTTTTGTGGTGTTGATAAAACTATTTTCCTCCGAAAATTCCAGAGAAGAAACCGCCAATTCCAGAGCGCTTTTTATTGCGATCGTTGCCGTTGCTGCGATTGTCGAATTTGCGGCGGTTATTGTTGCGGCGGTTCTTTTTAAATTTGTTGTCGAGCGCTTTGTTATTGCGGTTGCGATCGAAACTATTGTCGCTGGATTCTTCTGAATCATCGTTGGCGTAATTATCGAGATAACTTTTTTCCAAACCAAGCTGATTCACTTTTCCGGTTACAACTTCCATTTCAATTTCGCGTCTTTCCTCATCAGAAAGGCTTTTGCGTTTTTTGATAGTGAAGCCTTGGCTGCCAACATCGTCGCTGTGATGCATGAAAATATGGACGTTATAATTTTTCTCGGTGGAGAAAATTTCCGTCTTTTTGAAGTTCATCATGTAAGTGATAACTTCTGGCGTGGTGTAAATGTAAACCACGCCAACTTGATTATCGGTGCAAGCGTAACGCACGGCGCGTAAAATGCTGACAGCAAGAATTTCAACTGAACGAACGTAGCCAGTTCCGTTACAATGTTTGCAAGGTTCGGTGATGGTTTCGAAGAACGAAGCACCAAGTCTTTGACGCGACATTTCCAGCAAGCCAAACAAGCTGATGCGGCCAAGTTGAATGCGGGCGCGATCGTTTTGTAGCTCATCGCGTAAAGCGCGTTCAATGTTGCGGCGATGTTTTTGATCATACATATCGATAAAATCGATCACGACCAAACCTGCCAAGTCGCGCAGGCGTAATTGACGGGCGATTTCGCGAACCGCTTCTAAGTTGGTAGAAAATGCAGTTTCTTCCACGCCACTTTCTTTAGTAGCGCGGCCCGAGTTTACATCAATTGCAACCAAGGCCTCAGTGTGATCGATCACGATTGAACCGCCTGATGGCAGAGAAATTTGTTTTTCGTAAAGGGAAGAAATTTGTTGTTCAACGCGATATTTATTGAAGATTGGAATACGTTCTTCGTGAAATTTTACATTGTTGGCGCTTCCGGGCATTGTAAGCTTAATGAAGTTGGCCACTTCATCAAAAGCTTTTTCGCCTTCAACTACAACTTCGCTGACTTGGTCATTATAAACGTCGCGAATACATCTTTTAATTACGTCATCTTCGGCGTGAATAAATGACGGAGCTTTCGAAGTTGCGGAAGCTTCTTTGATGCTGTCCCACAATCTGGAAAGGTAATCGTAATCTCTTTTGATATCTTCGGGTTTTTTGCCAACGCCTGCGGTTCTAATGATAACGGATCTATCACTAGGAACGTTCAATTCATTTAAAGTTGATTTCAACAATTTGCGATCGCGGAAATTATCCACTTTTTTTGAAACTCCTCCTTTGTTGGGAGTATTGCTCATCAACACGCAATATTTTCCAGCAAGCGAGATGTAAGATGTCATTGACGCGCCTTTGTTGCCACGCTCTTCTTTGGCAACTTGTACCAAAATTAATTGGCCGGACTTGACCACGTCTTGAATGCTATATTTTCTGTAAACATTGTGGATATTGCCAGAATAGTTGCCGCCAGTTTCGTCTTCAACGGAGTAAGAACCAACTGTGTAAGACTCGCTATTTTCGTCTTGAGAATCATCGCGGCGATTAGAATTGTTGCTGCGATCGCCAGAATAAGAATCATCCTCATCGTTTTTTGTTTGTTGATCTTTGGTCAAATCGCGCAGCTTTTGTTTTTCGGCTTCAGAGAGTTGAAAATAATCTGGATGAATATCGGCGAAGGGTAAAAAGCCGTGACGATTGCCGTCGTAATCCACGAAAGCAGCTTGAAGAGAAGGTTCAACTCTGGTGACTTTGGCAAGGTAAATATTGCCTTTGATTTGTTTGATCGCAATTGCTTCGCGGTCAAAATCTTGTAAAATGCCGTCTTCTAGTACGGCAACTCGAGTCTCTTCGCGGTGCGCCGAGTCGATGATGATTGTTTTATTTTTCATTTGTTTCCCAAAAATTAATTAAGGGAACAATTATTTCTAAAAAGTGGACAAACGCTTTTAGTTTAAGAGTCTGTAGGTTTCATAAAGATTTTGTTTACAAAATACGGTCGCTAAAATTAGAGACCAAAGAAGAAATAATCGTTCCTGCTGATGAAATCGAACTGTTTTTTTAAACGCCAATATGGGGCATTCCTTATCCCGAATTGACGTTTTAAGGAAAAGAATCGGGCTGAATTTCAAAACCCGCGATTAAAAACCGTCGACAAACTCTATGAATCACCAACTTATTATGCCAGTTTTATTTGGCGATTCTGGTATTTGAATCAATCCAAGATAAGTAAGGTGCAAATCCTTTATTTATAGGATTTGCGATAATTTGAGGAATTTCGTAACAGTGATTTTTTAAAATAATTTTTTCGATTTTTAAATAAGCCTCAGATTTGGTTTTTATGACAACCAAAATTTCAGAATCGATGCAAATTTTTTCTTGCCAAAAATAGCTACTTTCAATTTTTGAAGATTGCACACAAGCTGCCAATTTTTCTTCCAAAAGAATTTTGGTTAAATTTTGCACTAGCTTTTTGCCTTTTGCGGAATTCGGATAAGTTGTGGAAATAGTTACGAATTCATTCTTCATAAAATATGGTCAAATTATTTGCGCATCGCGGTTTTGTTACAGAATCGCATCCAGAAAATTCAGTTGCAAGTTTGAAAGAAGCTGTTGCTCAAGGCTTTAATGCTATTGAATTTGATTTGTGGTACGCTGCCAGAAGATTAGTTCTAAAACACGATCAGCCCAAAGAAGAAGAGGCAGAAATTTTGCCCGATTTAGGCGATTATTTAGTTTATAAAAATGATCTGACTTATTGGCTCGATTTCAAAAATATTGATGACGAAAATTGCGCCAAAGCCATGTTGTTGGCTAAAAGCGAAATTGAATCGGCAGATGTTAAGTTGGACCAAATTTATTTCGCGCCTTTTATTACCGATTTGCAAAAAGCTGAAAAAATTTTCACCCGCATCCGAAATATTTTTGGCTATAAAACTAAAATCGTGGCAGTTTGCGAAAGTTTAAAAAATGAAAAAGAAGCGCAAGATTTGCGAGATTTTTTGGATCGCAACAACGTAAAATTCCTGTCGATTTTTCACCAACTTTTAAGCAAAAATTCGCTGCAAATTCTTGCTGGAATTGAAATTTTTGCTTGGACAGTAAATGATTTACAAAGGCTAAAAGATCTTGAATCTCTTGGCGTTGCAAACTTCGCCACCGACAAAATTACACCACAAATTTATGCAGGAAAAATCACATCACGGACATCGTAAACGCGTAAAAGAAAAATTTATCTCTTCTCTGGGAAGGGAATTGCACGACTACGAATTGCTCGAAATTCTTTTATTCGCAGCCAATGCCAGATCTGATACCAAGCCGCTGGCAAAAAAATTAATCGCAAAATTTGGTGATATTTCCGCTGTTGTTAATGCTGATGTTGAAATGCTGCAAGATGTTGTGGGTGTAAATGAAGGCGCGATAACTGCAATCAAAATTATTTCTGAAATTATTAATCGAACTCTAAAAAAATCAGCCCGCTCCAAAACTGTTTTGAATAATTGGCAAGCGGTTTTGGATTATGCAAAAGTGGTTTTAGGAAATTTAAATTACGAAGTTTTTCGCGTTTTATTTTTGGATAAAAGACATCAATTGATTGAAGATGAATTGATCAGTATCGGTGAAAACGATCATGTGCACGTTAGTTCGAAGCTGATTGCAAAAAAAGCGTTATTGCTGCAAGCATCGTCAATAATTCTGATGCATAATCATCCAACTGGCGATTTGAAAGCTTCCGTAGCTGACATTAAAACCACTAACGAAATTATCGCCGCTCTAAAAAATCTCGAAATAAAAATCCTCGATCATTTTATTATAGGGGAGACTGGGTATTTTAGTTTTAAGGAGAATGGGTTGATTTAAATGTGCTCAGTTATCAAGACATCGTCATTGCGAGCGCAGCGTGGCAACCCAGCGTAGTGTTCGGTTTTTCTGGTTTTGCCGCTGCGCTCGCAATGACGAAGTGTGTTCATTCGTTGGGGTTAGATTAAAACGAATCCTCATCTCCAGCCATCTTCGCTGGCTTCGCATCTTCACTCCTCGCATCTTTCAGCGAATCAACGCGCTGCACCATATGATATTTTCCATTATTTTGTTCTTCAAAAATCTCGAAATATTCACTAAATTGATCTTCAACTTTGAAAATAATTTTTGGATTTTTATCTTTTTCGTCAACTTCATGTAAATCCCATAAAGCATATTGTTTATGGCCGTTTTCGTAGGCCAGATCAATTTTAATTTCGCTGTCGAAAATAACCTCAACCACGCTTAAATTCCAAGCTTCGCCTCGTTTTTGCGCGATCGCAGTGAGAGAGGTTACATTGGCAAATTTTGGCCCCAATTCAGCGTCATTACTGTCGCGCAATAAATATAAATTAAAGACAACGGTTTGAGGTTTTTTCTTAACTTTCCAAAAATAAACCGTGGAAAGGCTGTCAATTGTGCTCTGATCGACTTGGCGATTGAGTAAGAATTTTTCTATTTTCTGAATTAGAAGCGGAAATCTTTTAAAATCATCTTTCCACGAAACTGGAAAATTACGCGAATCCGCTGAAATTAAACGTAGAGTTTCGTTCTTTGGATCATAGCTGCGTTGCCATTTAGTGATGTAATTGCGATCGATTATTTTATTATCAGCAAAAAATTTCATGCGATTATCGATGATGATGCCGATATTTTTTTTGTCAGAGTCGCTGAGATAGTTTTCGCGTAAGAATTTTTTGAGACCATCTTCTTTGATTGACGTTTTTTTGGCTGCTAATTTCTTCAAAATTTTATCTTCTTTAAGACGGTCGCTGGCGAATTGCAGCGCGTCAGCATTGGATTCGACGGCGATCGTCACCAATTTTCTATCATCCTTAATTTTGGTTGGCGCATATTCCAAAAGCAGGCCATTATCCAGAAAAGCACTTTGAGCAAATTCAGGAATTTCGCGCAAACGTTCGGAAGCAAATATATAATTTTTAGCATCAATTTTAATCATCTCGCGGATGAAAATTTTATTATCGAGTAATTTTGGATCGGCATATTTTAAAGCGTCGCGATTCAAGTAAGTTGCTTGCTCCATAAAGTCTTTATCTAAGCGCAAAGAGGTGGCGGCGAATTTTAAAATTTCTGGATTAATTTCGAGCATCCGATGCACAAAACTTTCATCTTCTTTCAAAATATCGGCGGCATATTGAAATTCTGAAGGGTTTATAATTGCAGCGCGCATCATCAAGCTGCGATTAAGTTTTAAGCAGTCGGGCAGAGTTTTAATGACGTCATTTTTTCTTTTTTTAACTTCCGCAAGAATTTCTTTAATATCATTTTCGTCAATATCGCAATCAATTTGGGAAAAGTCGTAAAGTGTCTCAGGTCTTGGCTTGGAAGGCGTTGCTAAAACTTGTGGCATCGTTTCTGGTGAAGAATCTGACATCGCCATTATTGATGGAGTTGGTGCAGCATTGGCGTAAGGATTTGGATAGGGTGTGGCATTTGAATTAGATGGATTGACAGCATTTGGATTGGTGGTGGGGGGTGTAGAATCTGAAGTTACTGGATTGGTTGATGTTGGTTCTGGCAAGGTTCCAGACTTGGCGTAAGACGGATCTGGCGTTGAGCGAAAAGCTGGACGCGACATCGAGCCTGCATCAGAATTAATCATTTGAAACAAAGCTTCGTCTTGTGAAGTGGGTGTGGGAGGGGCATTGCCGGCGCAGCTTGCAAGCAGAGAGAAAAATATGCCGAGAAAAATATAAGTGATTTTCGTCGTGCTGATATTTTTCAATTTTATCCCTTCATTGTTGAGGCGTCGCCAGTTTCAATCGAGCGACGATTTTGGAAATAAATAACAAGAATAGCCAGACCAATCGCGGCTTCGGCACCAGCGACAGTGAGAACAAAAATCGCGTAAATTTGTCCGACTAAATTTCCTAAAGCCGCAGAAAAAGTTACGAAATTTATATTAACCGCAAGCAGCATCAGTTCAATGGACATCAAGAGAGAAATGATGTTTTTGCGATTAATAAAAATTCCGCTCAAGCCGATACAAAATAAAATAGCGGCCAAAATGACAAAATTTTCCGCAGGGATATTGTTGATTTGATTCATAAATTGATGCCTTCTCCAGATTTTACTTTAACGATTTCAAGCGAATTAGCTTTGGTTCTAAGGACCTGATCGCTGATTTTTTGTTTTCTTATGAAGCGAGTTTCGTCTTTTAAAGTCAGAACAATCGCGCCAATCATGGCGACAAAAAGCACCGCGCCACTAAGTTCGAAAGGTAAGATGAAGTTAGTGTAAAGCACATCACCAATAGCGTTGATATTATGCTGGTTTTTTGGAATCGCGTAAAGTGATTCAGTGTTATAAGACTTGATAGAAGAGGCTTTGATCGCCAAAAGAATTTCTGTGAATAAAACTACTGAAACTAAGATTAATGACGGAATGTAACGGCGAACGGTGTGAGTAACTTTTTTGGCATCGATATCGAGCATCATCACCACAAACAAAAACAGAACTGCGATGGCGCCTACATAGACAACGACTAGAAGCATTGCTAAAAATTCAGCGTTCAACAAAATAAAAAGTGCGGCAGCATTTAGAAATGCTAAAATCAAAAACATGATACAATGCACCATATTTTTGGCGCTTACAACCATTAAGGCTGAAGCCAGTAAGATAAAAGAAAAAAGATAAAAAAGATCGAGTGTGAAATTCATAAATTAACGATGTTTGGCGTCGGCTTCAATATTTTGGCGAAGGGCGTATTCGTAACGATCGCCATTGGCCAGAAGTTTTTCTTTGTTATAATAAAGTTCTTCACGAGTTTCAGTAGAGAACTCAAAATTCTGAGATTCAACAATCGCATCAACTGGACAAGCTTCTTGGCACAATCCGCAGTAAATACATTTTAACATATCGATATCGTATTTTGTGGTGCGGCGTGAACCATCTTCTCTTTCCTCGGCTTCAATTGTGATTGCTTGAGCGGGGCAAATTGCTTCACAAAGTTTACAAGCGATACATCTTTCTTCGCCGTTAGCGTAGCGGCGCAAAGCATGTTCACCACGAAATCTTGGACTAACTGGACCTTTCTCGTAAGGGTAATTAATTGTGACTTTTTTCTTGAAGAAATAACGCATGGTCATGACGTGGCCGATGACGATTTCTCTAAGTATGAAAGAGTAAACTGTTTTAAAAAATTTCATGTCGATTTTGACTATTTAAAAACGATAAAAGCTGCGGTTCCTACAACCCAAATTAGCGAAAGAGGTAAAAAAACTTTCCAACCCAATCTCATTAACTGATCGTAACGATAGCGCGGCAAGGTGGCGCGCACCCAGATAAAACAAAAAAGTAAAATGAAGATTTTTGCTATTAACCAAATTGGTCCCGGAATGAAATTTAAAAATTCAAAAGGTGGCATCCATCCGCCAAGAAAAAGGATTGAGGCGAAGGCGCAAATCAAGATCATATTGGCATATTCGCCAAGGAAAAACATCGAGAAAGGCATTGAGCTATATTCAACGTTATAGCCTGCGACTAGCTCAGATTCAGCTTCTGGAAGATCAAAAGGTAGGCGATTGGTTTCGGCTAAAGCAGAGATAAAAAATAAAACGAACATCGGAAAATGGGCGAGAACGAACCAGTGATTTTTTTGCGCTAAAACGATTTCACTTAAGTTTAGCGAGCCAGCAGAAAGAACGACGGAGATGATGATTAAGCCGATTGAAACTTCGTAAGAAACCATTTGTGCCGAAGAGCGAATCGCGCCAAGGAAGGCATATTTTGAATTACTGGCCCAACCAGAAATTATAATGCCGTAAACGCCAAGAGAAGAAGTGGCGAGTAAATAAGTAACGCCAACATTCATGTCAGAAATTGCGAATTTTTCGTTGAAAGGCACAACAGCCCAGCCAACTAAGGCCAAAACAAAAGTGATGATTGGAGCAAGAATGAATAAAATTTTATTAGCGTGAGCGGGCAAAATCACTTCTTTGAACATCAATTTTACGCCATCAGCAAGCGGTTGCAGCAAACCAAAAGGGCCGACGACATTTGGGCCTTTGCGAAGTTGCATCGCAGCAATAACTTTTCTTTCCATTAAAGTTAAGTACGCAACAGCGCCAATCAAAGGTGCAACTACTAAAATAATACAACCAATTGTCGGCAAAATTACATTTAGAAGCAGGTCGAAAAGCTGCTGAAAAATCTGATCCATTTGGAAAATTTGAAGGAATTTTGAAAAAGAAAATTGAAGTCGCACAATTTATTTAGCGAATCATCAATGTCAATTTTAAGAAAATAAAAGCGATAATTCCGGCTAAAATTCCGCTGAGTAAATCGTCGAACATCACGCCAAAGCCGTTTTTGAAATTGCGATCAGCGTAACCGATAAAAGATGGTTTTTTAATATCAAAAAATCGGAAGAGGGCGAAGCAAAGAAATAAGTGAGTTGCAATTAAACTAAGGTTGGCAAAATAATTTTCTGCCAAAAACAAGAAAGTAAATTGCAGTGCAATAATTTGGCCGACGGTTTCATCAAGTACGATACTTTGATGATCGATTTGGTTAAATTGTTTGGCATAAATCGGCGAAGCGAAGCAACCGTAAACGAAAGCGGTGACAAGAAAAATTCCCCAGAAAATATTTTGTGTTAAAAGCGAAATTCCGTGGTTAAAAAATATTGCAGTTAGGCCAAGCCAAAAAAGAAGTGAAGCCAAAGAACCAAAGGTTCCGGGAGCTTTTTTGGCTTTGCCGAAATAGAAAAATGTAAGCAGAAATTCGTGAAGTTTGAGCATCTGATTAAAATCTTTTTAAAATTTCTAAGTAAGTTTCTTTCAACTGTTCAATTTCCAAAACCTCGGAGAATTCATCAATTTTATGAGCAGTTTGATTTACCAAACCAATTTCAACAACTTCAGCGTAATCCTTGATAAATCTAGCGTCAGAAGTTCCTCCTGTCGTGCTCATCATCGGTTTTTTTCCACAAATTTTTTCACTCGCAGCAACTACAATTTCGGCTAAAATTTTCGGCTGACTTAAAAAACTCTCACCACTTGTTCTGTAGTTCAATTCATATTTTGCGCCAAATCCGACAGTTTTTTTGCAAGCATATTCAACTAAATCGATGATTGATTGCGAAGTATGAAGATCGTTGAAACGCACGTTAAACGCGGCCTCGGCTTCATTTGGAATTACATTTCCACCAAGATTTTGCGACACAATCGAAGTGATTTCTAAATTGCTTGGATCAAAGAATTTCGTACCTTCATCAAGTTTGTGGTCTTTTAGAATTTTTAGAAGTGAAATCAAAATTGTGATCGGATTTAGTGCAATATCAGGATAAGCAACGTGACCTTGTTTGCCGATTATTTTAACTTTGAAGCCAATCGAGCCGCGGCGTCCAATCTTTATCATCTCGCCAAATTTTTCAGGATTTGTTGGCTCGCCAACTAAACAATGTGAGATTTTTTTATCCGCAGATTTCATCCATTCCAAAACTTTTTTGGTGCCGTTCACGCCGTCAGCTTCTTCGTCGTTGGTGATTAAAAATCCGATGCCGAAATTGGGATTTTCCATCGCCAAAAATTCTTCAACAGCCACAACAAAACACGCAATCGCGCATTTCATATCGGCGGCGCCGCGCCCAAAAAGTTTGCCGTCAATTATTTTTGCGGCGAACGGATCGTGAGTCCAAGACGCTTTATTTCCTTCATTCACAACGTCGGTGTGACCGGCAAAATATAAAACTTTGTCAGAATTTTTTGGATTAAAAACCGCGTGTAAATTATTTACTTTGTAAGAGTCGGAACCTTCATATTCTAAATAATCGCAAGCAAAACCAAGATTTTTTAAATAATTACCAAGAAATTCAATCACTTCAAAATTCACGCCGCTGTAAGACGGAATCTGGATTAATTTTTGCGAAAGCGTAACGGCGTCAAGTTTCATCGTTGAAATTTTTTGTTGGGGAATAAGAATGAAAATAATTTCTATTCTCCCTCTCACTCTAAATAAATCAAACAATGTTAGACATAAAATGGATCCGCGAAAATCCTGCAGATTTTGACGCGGCAATGCAAAAGCGTGGCGCGGAATTTAAGGCGTCAGAGATTTTAAAATTCGATGAAGAAAAAAGAAAAAAAACGGCGCTGATTCAGGAACTTCAAGCTAAAAGAAATAAATTCGCGCAAGAAATTGCGGTGGTAAAAAAGTCTGGCGGCGATGCTTCTGCAATGTTGGAAGATTCAAAAAAAGTGAATCAAGAATTAGCCGCAGCTGAAAATGATTTTTCAATTGATGAAAAGTTAAACGAGATTTTGAGCACAATTCCCAACGTTCCAGCTCTTTTGGTTCCACAAGGCGCGGACGAAAATGACAATGTCGAAATTGAAAAATTTGGCGAGCCGAGAAAATTTTCTTTCACACCAAAAGCTCACGACGATCTTGGTGAAGGCTTGAAAATGCTGGATTTCGAGCAATCAGCTTTGATGTCGGGCGCGCGATTTTCAACTTTGTCAGGAAGCTTGGCGCGTTTAGAGCGTGCGCTTTCCAACTTTATGCTCGACGTGGCTTTAGAAAATAATTACACCGAAGTTTCGCCGCCAAACCTTGTAAAATCTAACGCGATGTACGCTTCTGGCCAATTGCCAAAATTTTCGGAAGAGGCTTTTATCACAACTGACGGCTATTGGTTAATTCCAACTTCGGAAGTTTCTTTGGTGAATTTGGTTGCGAAAAAAACTTTGAGCGAAAACGATTTGCCAATTCGCTTCACCGCTTACACGCCATGCTTTCGCCGCGAAGCTGGATCGGCCGGAAAAGATACCAAAGGATTAATTCGTCAGCATCAATTTAAAAAAGTGGAATTGGTTTCAATCACAACGCCAGAGCAATCAGAAGCCGAACACGAAAGAATGACCAATGTTTCTTGCGAGATTCTGCGTCGTTTAAATCTGCCATTTCGCAAGATTTTACTTTGTAGCGGCGATATGGGATTTGCGGCGATTAAAACTTACGATTTGGAAGTTTGGTTACCAAGTCAAAATAAATATCGCGAGATTTCTAGCTGCTCAAACTGTGGCGATTTTCAAGCTCGTCGCGGCGCCATCAAATATAAAAATAAAGACGGCAAAACTAATTTCGCTCACACATTAAACGGATCAGCTTTGGCCGTGGGCCGCACGCTTTTGGCGATTTTAGAAAATTACCAAAACGAAGATGGTTCAATTAATGTGCCAGAAGTTTTGGTTGGCTATATCGGCGGGATTAGAGTTATTAAATAATGAAAAAATCTCCTTTTGAAAATGGGAAAAATTCTGGAAGCAGAAAAATAAATGCGGATGAGGCTGAAACTCCTGATAATTCTGAAGTTAGCGCGGATGAATCAACACCTTACGAATATGAAGATATTTATGATGAGCTTTTAAGGGCCAGAAATGTTGGGGCGGCAGAATTTCAAAATGCATTGGGGAGTTTAGATAAAGATGGTAGAATCAAAAATGATAAAGCAAAAGGTAAAGTCAAATTAAGAGTAATTGAGGTTGAAGAGGAATCCAAAATCACGCCCAAGGAAGCGCTAAAATACAATGGTTTTGATGAAAATTTTGCGACGCGATCTAACAAAATTAAAGAAGGGCAGCAAATTGGGGAATGGCAGCAACATGATGAAAGTTTCAATCTGCAAGAAGAGCCAGTCAATTTTACCAGATTATTTCAGCAATCCAGATTGCCGACAAATAGCTATATTCATTTTAGGGAAGATAAAGAAAGAACAGAAACTACAGGGCATTCAGGAGGATTTTTTCGTCCTCCGGAATATTCTCCTAGCCCAGAAAAATTAAGATCGGATTCAATAAGGAAAATACGGTCTTTTTCTGGAAATGCTGGATCAAAACATGCTGGAAGTATTGGTAAATCTGGTTTTGATGCTCAAAGAAAGGGCGTAATAGATAACGTAATTAATGAAGCATTTTACTCGAAAGATCCAAGAGTAAAAAAAGTTGTGGCTGCAAGAGCTCATATTGAAGCACTAAAATTTGTCGTAAACAACACGGTGAGTTATCGTGATAATAACGAAAGCAATCTCCATAAATTTAAAGGCTTAACCACTAATGGTCTTAATCTTGAAGATCCAATTTCGCGGGAATATGCGTTTAAACATTATCAGTCGGTGCGTGATGCTTTAAAGATGGTTATTGTAGCAGAAGAGCAAAGATTAAATGGTGATTATAGCTTATATAAAAATCCAGAAGTAAAAATAGCGAAGCTACAGCGTGTCGTGCGCGGATTGGAAGCAACTGTTTTAGAAGAGAAATATCACAGAGGAAATTACAAAAGATCTCTTTCGCCGCTGCGTTATTCCAGCCCTTATTCGCGTGCTAATGTTGATATTACTTTAGATAAGTTGGAAGCGGTAAGAAATTTTGAAGATATTACCGGAATTTATTCCAGTCCGATTCCGCCAATTAAATTAAGTGAAAAATTGGCTCAATCTGAAGAACGTCGTCCTAAAACTGAGCCTAGAAAAAAAAGAGCCGAACCACAAAAAGTTGCTGCAACTTTTCCAATGAAAGCGGAGCGAAAAGCTGAAGTTTTGCCACCGCCACCGACTGATAAGTTCAGTTACGCAGATCTTCATGGTGCTATGAATCCTGAGGCTGAAGAAAATATTTTAACTCAAAATCATAAAATTTTAGCTCCAGATCGTGCTTCAATTGCCAGAGTAAGAAATTACGACAGTTTTTATGCTGATGACGAAATTAACTTAATAATGGATAGGCAACTGCCATTGAATACCGCCTATATCAGTCCAGCAATAAGTTTGGTGCCGGAAGCTTTTAATCAAGCGATCGTAAATTTTATTCAAAGTTCCTCGCAAAATCAGGCGGTAATTGTGATTGCAGATCAGAATCATTTTACTGGAATTCATATTGCAAGAGATATTCATACTGGTTTTTCCATCAGATATTTTGATCCGAGTGTCGATGCAGATTATCATCGTCCATTACATGATTTACCGGTTCATATTGCGGCATCTTTGTACGAAAATTTTCCTAATGTGGAGATTCGTGCTACACGCAATATAATTCAAACTTCAAGATCAGAAAATGATGTGATGATTATTGAAAACAATCATTGCGGCGCTTTTGTAACTCATTTTATGACTGAAATGGCGCGAGGAAATATTCGAGTTGATGCGGGAATAATACAAGAAAGGGAAGGTGCGCATTGGCGCGATATTAAAGATTTAACAAGCTTAGAATCAGATCAGTTAGGCCAAAAAATTAGAAATTATCATGGACAGTTTTTGGAATCTAAAGGCGCAATGCGCGAAGAAAATCCGATTAAAATTTCGCGAATTTTACAGAATAATTCGCAGCAAAAAAAAGAATTGAGTGAAATTTTAAGAGCGCGTGCGGAAGAAATAAAAAATGATAAACCTAGTTCTGATACCAAAATATCTGATATTACCACTTTAAAAACTTCGAGTCTCGAGCACAAAAAATAAAACTGTAATTCGAGTCGGTGATTTATGTCTTGATAAATTCAATCGCATCAATATTTTCCGCGACCTTCAAAAAATCTATTTCACAAGTTTTACAATAATTTTACAAAAACATGGCTAATACTCAATCAGCACAGAAGGCACTTCGTTCTAGTGCTGCAAAAAACGAAATTAACAGCGCGAGAAAAAATCGCATCAGAAGCTTCATCAGAAAAGTTGATGATGCTATAAAAGCTGGTGATCAAGCTAAAGCTCGCGAAGCATTCAAAGTTCTTGAGCCAGAAATTATGCGCGGCGTAACTAAAAAAGTTTACAAACTAAACACTGCTGCAAGAAAACTATCAAGAATGTCTTCAGCAATCCGTAAAATCGGCGCTAAATAAAAAATAATCAAAAAAGCCCTCTTCAAAAAAGAGGGCTTTTTAGTTTCTGGGGTTTGTTCAAATGCTTTCATATTTTCGTTCCGCATTAAGTCATACCAAGATTGATTTCATGAAAGTGCAAAAGCTGGCGCTGATCGCGTCGGTGGTTTGTATGATAGCTTCCGTGGGATTGGTTTTTGCTAAAGGATTAAATTTCGGGATTGATTTTGCTGGCGGCATTTTGATTGAAGCCAGAATGCAAGAAAATGTTGATGTGGCCGCTGTTCGCGAATTATTAAGCGGCGAAGCCAAAGATGTTCAAATTCAAAATATTGATCAAAAAGATGTGTTGATTCGAGTTGCTAAATCAGATGTTGAACAGTCAGTTTTAGTCAAAAAACTTCAAGAAGTTCTAAATCAAAATTTTTCAGGAATTGAGTATCGCAAAATTGATTATGTAGGCCCGCAAGTTGGTTCGGAGCTAATCATGAAAGGTCTGTTGGCCTTGCTGATGTCTTTCATTTTTATCATGATTTATATCTGGATTCGTTTCGACTGGCAATTCGGTATTGGCGGTATTTTTGCGCTTTTGCATGACGCAGTTTTAACTGTTGGATTTTTTGCAATCACGCAGCTCGAATTCAATCTCACTTCAATCGCTGCAATCCTTACGATTATTGGTTATTCAATCAATGACTCGGTAGTTATTTATGATCGTATTCGTGAAAATTTGGTGAAATTCAAAAAAATGGAATTGTCTGAACTGATTAATTCAAGCACCAATTCAACTTTAAGCAGAACAATTTTAACAGCAGGAACAACCCTTACTTCACTTTTGGCATTGATTATTTTTGGTGGAGAAACTTTAAAAAGTTTTAGTATTGCAACATTCTTTGGAATTGCGCTTGGAACCTATTCCTCAATTTACATTTCGGCCCCGATATTGATTTATTTGGATCCGCGGAAAAAAGAAAAAAACCATGAAGACAGAAATAAAAAAGACAGAAGCAGAAGAGAGTGATTTTGGACAATTTTATTATATAGAAGAAGACCATATTTCGCAGGGCAGTGATTACGAAGAAAGTATAGAAATACAAAACATTCCGCTTCAACAAGAAGAAGCTTCGCAAGATTGCGAAGAGCAAGAAGAAGAAAGACCATCCACCTCTATTTCTTCGGATGGAGAGGCCTTTTCGGCTCATCCTCTTGCTGGTTTTGTTGTAAGAATTATCAAAAATTTTTGGTCAAGTTCTGATTCTCTAAGCAGGAGCTAACTTTCTGATTTAGCATCATCTTCATCCGCACCAAAAACATCTGTTTTTTTTACCCAGCCTTTTTTGCCGTTAATTTTAATGCCGCACCAATTTTCCATGCATTTTAAATAATCGCCGATCACGTAATTTTCTAGGTGAAAAAGTACGCGCGATTTTTCGCTATTTTTGCTATACATATTGGTAAAATCTTTGGTGATCATAACCATCAGCGTTCTTTTTTTAGTCAGCAAACTTTGACTGACCCAGCCAGTTTGTTTTTCGTAATCCTCAACCTCATTCCAATTATCATATTCGCTAATTACGCGGACGGGAATTCCTTTCAATTTGTAAGAAAATTTAACTGGATAGTTTTGTCCTGGGCCAGCTCTCACATTGGTTTCGGCGGAGCGAAAGGAAGAGTAGTAACTTACTTCTTGGATTTTTTGAGTGGCGTGGGCGTGGGAAGAAAAAAATAAAAAAATCAAAGATAAGATGCTCCAAAGTGCGGGCTTTGGCTGGAATTGATCTGTAAATCCATTTACATGTTTATTCTTTTTTTGAAGTTTGAACTGAATGTTTTGGACTGAGTTACAAACCACGCACATCCTTAGAAGAGAGGCTTTTCGTCCAAAAATTGCTCTAAAATTTATCATTATTTCTTCCTTGATTTGCTTTGGTGAAACTTCTTCCCACCTTCTGCAATATTAGATTGTCTGCCGCGCGACACCGCCAAATCATCGGCTGCAACATTTTTTGTAATTACACTTCCTGCTCCAACAACCGCGCCGTCATTGATTTCAACTGGCGCAATTAATGCTGAATTCGATCCGACAAAAACATTTTTGCCGATTTTGGTTTGGAATTTGTTATAGCCGTCATAATTGCAAGTGATGGTTCCAGCCCCGATATTACTGTTTTCACCGATTTCGCAATCGCCAATGTAACTTAAGTGATTTACTTTGGCGCCTTTTTTTAAATTCGATTTTTTGATCTCAACAAAATTTCCGATGCGTACATTTTCGGCAATTTTTGTTTCAGGGCGAATGCGAGCAAAAGGTCCAACAACCGCATTTGGCGCGATTTCAGCACCTTCGATGTGACAGAAAGATTTGATCTCAACATTTTTTGCAATCTTCACTTTTGGTCCGAAAAAAACTTGCGGATGAATGATGACGTCATTTTCAATTTTAGTGTCGTAAGAAAAATAAATCGAAGATGGATCCAGTAAAGTCACGCCTTCATCCATCATTTTTTTTCGGATTTGATTTTGTTTGATTGCTCCAAGTTTGGCTAACTCAAAGCGCGAATTTACGCCCAGAACTTCTTCAATTGCAGTTTTTAAGAAAGTGCGTTTAAGGCCTAATTCGCCTGCAATTCCAACGATGTCAGTTAAATAAAATTCGTTGGCAACATTTTCGTTTTTAACTTGGCCCAAAAGATTTTTGATCTGGCTGCCGTCAACAGCAACAACGCCAGAATTACAAAGTGCGATTCTTTTTTCTTCTTCGGTGGCGTCTTTAAATTCGACAATTTTTTCTAAATGACCTTGTTGATCAACAACTAAACGGCCGTAGGCGTTGGGTTCTTCGTCTTCGAAACCTAAAATGCACAAAGAAAAGTCGTTTAATTTTTCGACCATTTTTTTTAGCGTCACATGCGAAGTAAGTGGAGTGTCGCCGTAAAGAATTAAAAGTTTTTCACCAAGATTGTTAAGATTTTCTAAACCGGTTGAAACTGCGTGGGCCGTGCCTTTGCGCTCTTTTTGTAAAGCGAAAGAAATTTTAGTTTCAGAATGTTCTTTGGTAATTTTTTCTTCGAAATTTTCCATCTCTTCTGAAACCACGATCGTGATATTTCTCGGATTAAGAATTTTGGCTTCATCAATCACCAAATTTAACATTTCGCGATTGGCGATTTTGTGCAAAACTTTCGGCAAATCTGATTTCATACGAGTGCCTTTGCCGGCAGCGAGGATAAGGATCGAAAGGTTGTCGGACATTTTTTTAAAAAATTTGTTAAAGTGACAGGGATCGTAATTTTTAAACAAAGTCGAAGTCAAGAAAAAGGGCTCGTCTATTTCTAGAGCGAGCCCTTTCTAGTAAAATTATTACTGAGACAAAATTTAGTTAGCTGCTTTGTTAACCAATTTGTTTTTTGCAATCCAAGGCATCATAGCGCGAAGCTTTTCGCCAGTTGCTTCGATTGGATGAGCGCGGCCTTTAGCGCGTAAAGCATCAAAGTTTTTCTTGCCGGATCTGTTTTCGGCCATGAATTCTTCGACAAATTTTCCGCTTTGAATTTCGCCTAAGATTTTTTTCATTTCCGCTTTTGCAGCTTCGGTCACAACGCGCGGTCCGCGAGTTAAATCGCCATATTCTGCGGTGTTTGAAATTGAGTAGCGCATGTTGGCAATTCCGCCTTCATAGATCAAATCAACGATCAATTTCATTTCGTGAAGACATTCGAAATAAGCCATTTCAGGAGCGTAACCAGCTTCCGTGAGAGTTTCAAAGCCAGCTTGAATTAAGGCTGTAACGCCGCCGCAAAGAACGGCTTGTTCGCCAAATAAATCGGTTTCGCATTCTTCTTTAAAATCAGTTTCGATAATTCCTGATCTGCCGCCACCAACGCCAGAAGCGTAAGAAAGTGCGATTTGTAAGGCTTGACCAGATTTATCTTGTGCAACTGCAACTAAACATGGAACTCCGCCACCTTTGACATATTCGCCGCGAACGGTGTGTCCTGGGCCTTTAGGGGCAATCATCACCACGTCTAAATCTTCGCGTGGTTTGATCAATTTGAAGTGAATATTTAAGCCATGAGCAAAGGCTAAAGCTGCGCCTTGCTTCATGTTGGCGTGTAAATCTTGAGCGTACATATCGCCTTGTAATTCGTCTGGAGTAAGGATCATTACAAGATCGGCCCATTTAGCAGCTTCTGCGTTAGTTAAAACTTCGAATCCTGCATTTTGCGCTTTGGCAATTGAAGCTGAACCTTCACGAAGAGCGATTTTAACGTCTTTCACACCAGAATCTCTAAGGTTTTGCGCGTGAGCGTGAGCTTGTGAGCCATAGCCAATAATGGCAACTTTTTTGGCTTTAATGATGCTTAAATCGGCATCTCTGTCGTAGTAAACTTTCATGTGTTTTTTGATTTTGTTTGAGAAACTTCAAAGGAAGGGGTCCTCAAAATATTGGGGCGATCAAACTTGTCAACGATTGATCTTGGTTCGGAAATTTTATATTTCTTCAGACTCAGCAACTTGTTTTTTTCTTGCGAGTGTAATAGCTGATGGACTTAAAACAGTTGAGGATGGATTTGTTGTGCTAAATTCCAAATCTTCTCTTTCCTTTTTCACCTCAACTTTCCCAGTTTGTTTATAAGTGAGGCTTTTTGTGGCGTTGTTTTTGTCAAAATAAGCTTCTGATAAAGTTTCATCTATTTTTATTTCTTTCACCAAGTTCAATGTTTCTGCTAAATTTCTCCGATCTTCTTCATTAAAATTAAGTTTAAATCCACCTTCACTTTTTAATTGCTTCATTCTTTCCGCCCCAAGAGCAAAGCTTGCTATAACGTGCCGATCGCCGTTTGTTAAAATATCTTTTGAATCATTTTCAGATTCAGAAACATTCCAAGCAAAACCTTTTTGAATTTTAATAAAAGCGCGAAGCAATTTGTGATCGTTGTACCAGCTTTTGTCATTAAACTTTTGACCAATTGGAGGGTTTTCTGAAGCAGAGAAATCTTTAGAATTTTCGTTAACTTCTTTTAATTTTTCGTTTAAAAATTCCGTAAGACTCGGAGGTTGTTCTTCTGAATCTGACTCTTCGAAATATTGGGGGGTTTCTAGTCGATTTTCTGTTAGATTTAATGAAATATGGCCAAGAAAGTTATTTTCCTTCTCTAATTTTTTGTTAATCTTCACCAAATTTTCGATAGCGCCTTCTAATTTAGAATTTTTCTCCTCCAATTTTTTGATATCATTTCTTAATTCAGAATTTTTCTCCTCCAATTCTTTGATATTATCTCCTAATTTAGAATTATCGCCTTCTAATTTAGAATTTTCTGTGCGGGATTCTTTGATAATGATATTTTTTTCTTTTAACAAAAGATTTAGAATTCGCTCGTGTTCATTTTCCTCAAGACTGTTTTGTCCTAAGCCGCCTTGTTCTAAAGTTTTTGTTAAACTAGTTTCCGAATCGTTTTTTTTGCCTTTTTTGACTAATTCTTCTTTTCTCTTCAAAGCATCCTTAGCATAACTTTCTAGAACGACTTCTCTGGCTCTCAACCAATCAACATTAAATCTTAGTTCGTCCAGTTCTTTTTCTAAATCTTTAGACTTAGACAATTCTAAAGATAATTGTGCCGAAGTCTTTTTGAGTTTTAAGTTACTTGAAATTAAATCACCTTTTAGGTCTATATGCTTTTTTTCCCATCGTTCAATTAATTCCGATTGCGCAACTTCTGATCGCTTTTTTTCATCTTCTAAGGATTTGATAAGAGTATTATTTTTTTCTTGAAGAAATAATACTCCAGCTTTGATACTGGTTAGCTTTGAATTTAGATCAAAATTTACTTTTCTGGCTAATTCTAATAAAGAATTAATTCTAGAAAGTTCTTTGGCATGATCTTGGGTCATTCCATTTTCTTGTTCTAAAAATTTATCCAACAATTCTTCAGGATTTCTTTTGATGGAAGAAAGTTCGATAGTAGTTTTTGATAATTCTTCCTTATATTTTTCCTTTTCCTTTTCAAATTCAGCCTGCTTTTCCAACAATTCTTTTTTAAGTCTCTCTAATTCAGGTTGTTGCTTTGAAAGCTTGTTTTTAACATCAATTAACTCACTTGCTATATTGTTATTGCTATGTTGCAGATCTGTATTTTGATCAGATCTATTAAGAAGCTCTTTTTCCAAAAAATCTATTTTGGCTTTTAATTCAATAATTTCTGCTCGTAATTTTTCTAAAAATTTCGCTAGGCCATACCCATCCAAATTTTTATATTGAGCCTCATCTGAACTTGGCGAATGCAAATCGGGGCTAAAAAAATCTTCTAACTCTGGCTGATTCGCTTTTTCTGAAAAGTCTACTATCCCGTCTTGATATACAGCTTGAAGCATTTCCTGTAAGAATCTTGCAATTTGTTCAAGATCTTTTGTTTCAAGTATAGATTTATGCAGCAAAAGATTTTTATTTGCAGATTTGATCTCGGGACTTGTCTCCGATGCTGTCTCAGATTCTATTCTTTCGTTATCTTCCTTCTCCTTGGAGGCGCTTGGATCGGTGTCTGAATTTTTTTGAGAAGTTGATTTTTTATTAGTCTGTAAGTTTAAGAAATTTTTATGGTGGTTAATTTTTGATTCTAATTCAAGAATAGCTTGTCTAATTCCGATAATAGCTTCCGCCTTTGCTTCATTGGTAGCATTTGCGCTAAAAAGTCCAAAATAATCAAACCAAAGTCTTTGTAATTCTTTTTCTGCAACATCAAATTCTTTCTTAAAATTTTCTGAAGTTTCTTTATTCCGCTTATCTCTTTCTTTAGACAGTTTTTGATCTTCGATTGACTGACTTTTCATCTAAACCGCGACTAAAAAATTTAAAATTCTACAAAACTTGATTTTTAGAGGCGAACTTACAAAGCCCGCCTCTCTCGCTTTTTCAAAGAGAGAAAATTTTACAAATTCCTCAGTTTCAAGTATTGTTAATAAAATTCCACCACCCCAGTTGTCACGTCGTACATGCCGCAGACGATGGCGATTTTGCCTTGTTTGTGGAGGTCGTAAATAATTTTACTTTCTTTGGTTACTTGTTTTGTCACTTCGCGGACATTAATCGCGGCGACTTTTTGAACGAAGTCAGAATTTTTTGAATCGAACTGCTCAATTTCAATTTTAGCAACTTTAACAGAATGGCGGATTTTTTTTAAAAGTCCTGTCAATTTTCCCATTTCAACGTGGGCGCAAGCGCCTTTAATTGCGCCGCATTCTGAATGTCCTAAAACCATAATTAGTTTTGTTCCAGCAACTTTGCAGGCGAATTCCATACTGCCAACAATGTCGTCATTAAGGATGTTTCCGGCAATACGACAGCTGAAAATATCGCCCAAACCTTGATCGAAAATTAATTCGGCAGAAGTGCGCGAATCAATACAGCTCAAGATGAAAGCGAAAGGATTTTGTTGATCAGAAGTTTCATTAATCTGTTTTAAAAGATTGCGATTTAAATTCAGATTATTGACGAAACGTTGATTGCCGTCTTTCAACATTTGTACTGCTTCGGCGGGACTCAAAGAATCGCGCATTTCGCGAGTCATTGCTGAAATAAATTCAGCATCAGGCGCAGATCTTTTTGAAGATTTGTTGCGATGATTATTACGCAAAATGAAGAAAGTTGCCACAATCATTCCAAGTCCGACACCTTTCAAAAGGTCGAAACAAAGCATGCCAATCACGGTTGCGATGAAAGGTAGAAAATTTTCGTTTCCAAGTTTGTGCATCTTTTTAAAAATTTCGGGCTTGGCTAATTTATAGCCAACAACCAATAAAATGCAGGCCAAAGTGGCAAGTGGAATCATGTTTAATAAATTCGGAATTGCGATTGCTGAAAGTAATAAAAAGAAGCCGTGCAAAATTGTTGAAGTTTTGTTTCGCGCTCCAAAATCAATATTGGCGCTGGATCGAACTACAACTTGTGTGATTGGAAGCCCGCCAATTAATCCGGCGATAATATTTCCCAACCCTTGCGCTTTTAATTCGCGATTGGTTGGAGTGTTGCGTTTTTTTGGATCAAGCTTGTCGGTTGCATCGCAGCACAACAAGGTTTCAAGGCTGGCAATAATTGCCATAGTAAGGCCGATAATGTAGATATCAGGATTGAAGATTTGTGAAAAATCTGGTGTGGTGAATTTGGTGAAGAAGTCGCTCAAACTAGTTGCAACGGGAAGTTGTACGATTTGAGTTTCTTTAAGTTCGATCAAATTACTTAAAATAATTCCAGAAATTACTGCAACCAAAGGCCCTGGAATTGCTTTAAAGAATTTATTTTTTTTTGATAAAAATTCATCCCAGCCAAGCAAAATTGTCAGTGAAATAATCGCAATAAAAATAGCGTTGGGAGTTACATAATTCAACATGTGCGACAGTTCAGAAAAAGTATTTAGACTGTCGAGTTTTTCGAAATCGAAGTCATCTTTAAATTCTGAATTATAGCCAATGGCGTGCGGAATTTGTTTAAGAATGATGATTAATCCAATGCCCGTTAACATGCCTTTAATTACTGAAGTGGGGAAGTAATTGGCGATGCTGCCAAGGCGTAAAAATCCTGCAATAAGTTGGATGATTCCCATCACAACAACCGCAAGCAAAAAGGCTTGCCAAGAATCATTGAGGCTGGCGATATAGCCCAAAACCACAACTGAAAGACCAGCTGCGGGGCCAGATACGCCAAGGGCTGATCCGCTGAGTGATCCAACGACAACGCCGCCGATAATGCCAGAAATAATACCAGCAAAAAGTGGAGCGCCAGAGGCAAGAGCAATTCCCAAGCAAAGAGGTAATGCCACTAAAAACACCACCAGACTGGCTGGAAAGTTGTAACGTAAATTGATAAAAAGCTTTTTCATTTTTGACTAATGTTAGATTGAGAGAATTCGTGATGCGAAAATCAGAAATCTAGCAATTTGGAGGAGATGTTGGAACTTCGTAGAAATTTTTTTGAAGTGCCGTTTGATCTTGATTTTTAGGGTGAAGCGAGACTTTCATAATTCTGAAATTAAGAGAATCGTGGTTTAAGAAATTTAAGTTTTCTAACTCACAATTTTCTTCTTCGGAATTATTTTGATCGGAAGAAACGTCAAGAATTTCTGGTTTCTCGAAAAGAAAATCAGATGTAGCTGAAGATTGAAAACCCCAGAGCAAGCCAATGGCAACTAATGTGAAGATTATTTTTTTACTGAGATTGAGCATGAAAGAAAAGTAGGATTGGTGATTTGGGTTTTCAAGTTTTTTTAAACCTAGACTACAGGTTCTGGTCATCGTCATTAAGAGCGAAGCACGGCAAGCCAGTGTATGTCTGGATTTACTAGTTTGCCACGCTTCGTTCGCAATGACGATGTGACGAGAAGGAGATTAAAAGATCTTGAACATAGTTCTTACAGTGCCTTCAACAAAAAGTTTATTCCGGCGATGAAGGTTATGACCAGAATCGACTTGCGTAAAAATTCTTCGCTGATTTTTAAGTGAACCTTATGTCCCAATTTTATCGCGATAAAAATTGGAATGATTACCCACCAAATTTGTGCAATAAATTCTAAGTGAATTTTACCTTGCAGCGAAAGTTGAATGATGCGCACAAGATTAAAAGTCAGAAAGTAAACCGCCATTGTAGTGCGTAATTCTGATTTATTTTTGAAGTCGCGTTGCAAAGCATTGATTACGAAAGGGCCGCCGATTCCAAAGGCTCCATGGGAAATTCCACCGATGAGCAGTAATTTATTTTTAAAAAATTTCGGCAAAATTACGTGATTAAAAAATGTCGATTTGATGGCGATCAGAATCAGTAAAATTCCCAAAATAAGTGATAAAATTCTGGCATCAATTTTACTGAAAATCAGAACGCCCAAAATAGTTCCAATCAGGCAAATTGGTGCGGCGGAGAGAAGGATTTTTTTGTTAAATGATTTGTGATCGGTATAAGCGATGTAAGAACTGGAACAGGTTCCGATGTAAAGTGCGGCAACGATCATTTCTTTAATATCCATGAAAAAACCAAGGATGGCGTAACCGATTAATCCGCCACCAGTTCCGATGATGCTTTCGACAAAAAAACCAAGAGAAAAACTTATTGCGATTAAGATTGCGACTGACATAAATTGTGCGAATTAATTGCTCTCAGAGGGTTTAAAGGCCCAACAAGATGGTCTTATAAAATATCAACTTTGCCTTGCGGATAAGTCCAAATCAAATGAAAAAATTTTTTCTGTGCCTTCTAATTGCGCTTCCTACGGAACTTTTTGCACAAGAAGATTTAACTCAAGGCGTCTTCAAACAAATTATTAAAGAAGACGCACAAGACGGATCGGAAGGAAAATTATTTGATCCAAAATTTATCGGACAGTTTGTCGGTGATCTTAATTTCAACAATAATTACCAAGCAACCAATCGCCAAAATGAATATAAAGAAGGTTATGCGCGTGGCCGACTTTTTTCAAAAATTTCTGTTAATAAACATTTCGCGATTAATAGTTTAATTAGGCTCGAGCAAACCAACACGCAATCCGAAAATGATCGTCGCGCCAATACTGTCAACGCCAAAAATCAATATTTTGAAAATCAAATTCTCTTCATTCAAGAATTAACGGCGAGCTACGAAAATAAAAATGTTACACTTTTGGCTGGAAAATTTACGCCCAATTTCGGTACGGCTTGGAAATGGGGAAGGGGAATTTGGAGTTATGACTTAGCTAGAAATTACAAAGAAAATGAAAAATTAGGCGTGGGAGGAGTTTACAGAGTAGGCGATGCCAAAAAAACTGGTTTGTATAATTTCGGCTTTTCAACTTTTACTAACGATCGCAATAATTTAGATAATTCTTTGATCAGTAATCGTGATTCTGATACAAAATCTGAAGCCAAACCCGGTGACACCAAGTCTTTAAAATCTTATGTTGCTTCCATGGATGTGCTTTTTGATTTTAGCGAAAAAGAAAAATTATCTTATCATTTTTCTTACATGGATTTAGCAGTAAATTCGCGCAACAGCAGCGTTCCTCAAACTAAAATTGACGATCAAAAAGCTTATGCTGCGGGAATGAATTATCGCTATCCAGTGAGCCAGAATTTCTTGATCGATAGTTTATTCGAATATGTCGATATGAGAAATATTAACGGCAATTCTGACGTTACTGAAAAATATTCCACCGCCAGTTTTGTTGGTGAATTTTATAAAAACTGGAACCTTACTTTAGCTACAACCAACTTGGTTCATAAGCAAGCTAGCCAAAATGGTTATGACCAAAATCTTTCAGAAATTTCGGCTGGTTATAAATTCGATAAGACGGTTTTTTTTGATCAATTTTTGATTCAAGTTGGTTATAAAAACTTTCGCACAAATTACAAAACCAGTTTAGAAACCAATAACAGTTACGGCATTATTTTGCGTTACATCAAATCGTTTTAAATCAATGAAAAAACTTTTAATGGCGGTGCCAAAAGGCAGAATTCTTGAAGATCTCAAGCCGTTATTCACAAAAATAAATTTAATTCCTGAGCCAGCGTTTTTCGACAGTTCAACGCGCAAATTAGTTTTTTCAACCAACCGAAAAAATTTAGATTTAGTGCAAGTCCGTAGTTTTGATGTTGCAACTTTCGTAAAATTTGGCGCGGCAGATATTGGAATTTGCGGGTCGGATGTTTTGGAAGAGTTTTCTTCGAAAGAAATTTTTTCGGTGCTCGATTTGGGAGTGGGAAAATGTCGTCTTAGTATCGCGGCGAAAAAATCTATGAAATTTGATTTAGAAAATAAAAGTCACATTCGGGTGGCGACAAAATATACTGCAGTTGCGCAAAATTATTTTTCCAATTTGGGAATTCAGGTTGAGGCGATTAAACTCAACGGTTCAATTGAAATTGCATCACAATTAAATTTATGCGATTTCATTTTAGATTTGGTTAGTAGTGGAAAAACTCTTGAGCAAAATCAAATGGTTGAATTAAAAAAAATTCTCGACGTAAGTTCACATTTAATTGTTAATCGCGCCTCTTTCAAAATTGGTAACCAAGAAATCAATCAGCTAATAAAAGACTTTGATGTGGCTTAATCGTTTAAAACAGATTGCTGGATTTTTAACGATTGCAACCTTGCTGATGACTGCGTTTTTGTCTTCACAGGCTAATGCCCAGATCTATGAAGGTGTGCGTAGCATGCATTGGGATGATGGTCAAAAAAGATGTGTTGGTGGTGGTTATAATGAAATTAACAGAAAACATACGTCCGATGTATTAGACTTTAATCCTTTTGTTAATAACCCAGATGTTAAATGGGAATTAAGCAATGCTGTTTGTGCTACTTATATTGCTACCGCAATAACTGCGGTGACAACTGCAAAATTTATGTCTGGATATGTATGTAATAATGCAACGGCAGGAGCTATTTACGCAGCTTCGGTTGCTTCTGGTGTAGCCTTGACGCCAAAGATGATCCAAGACCAAGCGCAAGAAACTGCTTACTGTACTACTCAGGTTGGACTTTGCGCCAATCCGCCAACTGCTGCTGTATCTTGTCCTATAGCTACCACTTGTTGCTCTGGCGTTGCTGCTACTGCCATTGTAACATCATATGCGGTGGCTGGTTTGGCAATAATTTATGGTGTTGCTAATGGCGCCTATCAGAAAGCTAGAATTTGTGGATATGATAATGAGGGACATCCTTGGAAAACTTGGGCTAAAGTTGATGAAAATGGCGTTCCAAGTTCTGATGGTAAGACTTGGGTGAAAGGTGCTTATAACGGTTCTTACAAAAAAATTCTGCAAGATAGAGTTGTAGCTGGCGCCACTCCAGACTTAAGGCAGAAGTGGTATCGCGAATATATTTTTGGTGGAGTGGAATATGAGGATAGCGGCGATGGAGCATGTCGTTCACCAGATTGGAGTGATTCAACCAGAAAATCTGTTCTTGGCTATACTGACGATCCGAAATATCTGAAATATTATATGACTGGATCAAACGAAGCTCCAATTTTTGCTTGTTACCGCTTCTTGCTTAAAAAGGGTAAAGACAAAGAAATTGCATCTGGTTTGGATGCTTACAACTGCTGTGTGGCGCGCAGTCAAAATTATATATGTATCGAAAATGCGTCGAATGTTGCTGGTCCAGAAGGTAGTAAGTACGATCACTTATTTTGCAAGGCCGGTTCAAGATGTAACGTTCACGGTGTATGGTTCGATGCATATATCAGTCAAATCAAATCAAATTATGTCTGCGCCAAAACTTACTCGGGATGTCCTTACAATCATCCTCTTGGCGGTGGTACTGAAGCCGCCGATTACAGCGATCCTGATGATTTATCGAGTATTCAGAATTATTGCCAATATATGAATCACTGTTCGATACTGCCAATTAAGCCCTATGTATCTCGAAATAACTTAACTGGTTCATTTTTTGACTCTTCTTGCAGAGATATGAAAGGTGATTCGCAAAATAGTTATGGTTATAGTACAAACTTAGCACCAGTTGATGTGCGCGGATTTTCGGCTCCAATGGCGCAATGTTTTAAAGAAACTATTGAGAATATATTTCTTAATAAGGCGGGAAGTACTGTTTGTGTTGATTCGGCAGAATCTCCAAATGCTCAGACTGGTTATTGCAAAAGCGGCTATAAATATCAAAAAGGCCAAGATCTTTCAGCCTATCAAAGAAGCGTGGGTCTTTCAGGAAATTCATTCTTTGTTAGGGTTCAAAGTGCGCTGCAAAGCACGATCAAAATGGCTTTGTCAATCGCCATCATGTTTTTAGGTGTCTCGATTTTAATTGGTGGTGGCAATATCACTAAGAAACAGCTTATTCCTTTTGTCGTAAAAGTTGCTTTCGTGATGTATTTCGCTACAGGTAACGAATGGCAGGCTTGGGTTCTTAACGGCATTATCGGCGGCTCGGCTGAACTTTCCGACATGATGTTTAGGACAGATTCTCTTACAGGGACAACCTCTGTAACCAGCTCGGACGTTAGTGGAATTATTACAACAAAATATGTGACAGATGCCTCGGTTGATCAAAGCAAATTAGACGGCTGCCAATTCCCACGCTATAACTATGCCGACCCCAATGAAGAAACTAAATATAATTACGCAGTTTATCCTCCGGGAAAAGAATATTTAAGAATTTGGGATACTCTCGACTGTAAAATTGGACGCGCTCTTGGTTACGGAATTAAGGTTTCGGTACCAAATTTAGTAATGATGATTTTTGGCGGATTCCTCACGGGAGGTGCTGGCATCATATTCTTAGTTGCCACTTTTGCTTTCGCCTTTTTCTTAATTGCGATGACGATACGCGCCTTGCACATTTTTATATTGGCGACTATTGCGATCATCATCTTGTTCTATGTTTCGCCGATTATGGTGACGATGATTATGTTCAACAAAACCAAAGGTATTTTTGATAAATGGTGGAAGAATATTCTGAGTTTTGCGTTACAGCCAATGATCCTTTTCGCTTATTTAGGAATTATGTTGTCGTTCTTTGACACGGTAATCATGGGCGATGTAACTTTTATAGGTGATGGAAAAAGCGTTCCAAAAGAAGTTGTTTGTTCGGGTGAAGTCGCCAATACCAGTATTTATTGTATCTTCAATCCGCCAATTTCTGGGCCCACTGGAGCGGTTCAAACCTACAATAAATTGAAAATGCTAGGAATCGGGTTGCCAATTTTAACTGGCATGAATCAAACCAAAATTTCTTCTCTAATTAAAGCGGCGGTACTCTTTTTCATTTTGATGAGCTTCATGGATAAAATCAGTGATTTTGCAAAGACACTGGTGGGAGGCGATGCAGCGTTAACCAGCAATACCATGAGCGCTTCGGCAATGATGGGCAAAGCACAAGGTGCCGCAAGTGCAATACAAAAACGCGGTATGGGAGCTGTGAAGAAGCATGGGGTGGCGGCTGTGAAGAAAACAGCTGGTATGGCGCGGCAAGCTATTTCAGCAGCGGGAGATCGAGGCAAATCAGCCTCCAATGCTCCTGACAAAAAATCTGATGATGGTCCAGCAGTTGGTAAAAGCGAATAAATTTTTACTTTCTAACTTGAGCAAGAAATGCAGATTCCCTTGGCCCAAGCTGGAGGAATGTCGGAGTAAGTTTGGTATTTTGGTTGTTTGGTAAAAGGTTTGGCGCAGATTTTTTGCAGAGTTTTTACTTCGGAAAAATCGCCAGATTCGGCTTTTTCGATGGCGGTTTGAAGAAGATGATTACGCAAGATAAATCGTGGATTTACGGCTTGCATCAGCTTTTTTTTCTTAGGATTTTTTTCGTTGTCAGTGAGATCGACAAAAAATTTTGTATAGTCGCAGTTGGTTTTTTCGAGTTGATTTAAACAGTCATAAATCGCTTTTTTTATTTCATCATCAACCTTGTCAAATCCAAGCTTGGCAGCCATTAATTTGTGATATTCGTCTAAGAAAATTTGTTCGTATTTTTCTAAAATTTCCTTCTGTTCTGCCATTGGAATTAAGCTAGAAAGCGTAATGGCGAAGGCGTGTAAATTCCATTTTCCGATAAAAGGTTGGTTGGCGAAAGAATAGCGTCCTTGTTGATCAGAATGGTTGCAGATGTGATTAGGATTATATTCATCTAAAAATCCAAACGGGCCGTAATCGAAGGTAATTCCGTGGATTGACATATTGTCGGTGTTCAAAACTCCGTGACAAAATCCAAAGGCTTGCCATTTGGCGATCATTGTGGCTGTTGATTTGACGACCGATGCTAAAAATTCAGAATATTTGCGAATTGATCCTTCGACAAGTTCAGGGTGACTGCCAATGACATGGTCGGCGAGGATTTTTATTTTATCATTTTCTTGACGATAGAAAAAATATTCGAAAGTGCCAAAGCGTACATGACTTGGGGCGAGGCGAATAATTTGAGCGGCTTTTTCGGGCATTTCGCGCATCACAATTTCGTCAGAGATAATTAAACAAAGAGCGCGAGAAGTTGGAATTCCTAGCGCGAACATGCTTTCTGAAATTAGAAATTCACGAATTGATGAACGCAAAACCGCGCGACCATCGGCATTTTGAACATAGGGACGCGAGAACGGAGTAAGGCCAGAGCCCTTAAGAACTAAATCCCAATTTTGATTTTTTTTATTTTTAACCTGCGCCAATAAAACCGCGCGACCATCACCAAGCTGTGGAACAAAATGTCCAAATTGATGTCCAGCGTAAGCTTGGGACAAGTTACAAAATTTTGGATTCGTTGATTTCCCAGAAATATTTTGAAGAAATTTTTTGGTTTTTAATTCTTTGACATCGAGATCAATAAGTTCGCAACTGGCTTTACTACAGATTATAACGCGCTGTTTCTTTAAAGGAGCTGGAAAAGATTTTTTGAAAAAATCTGACCCAAGTTTTTCGAAATCGTTTTGAAAGTTAAGGTTGGAGAATTTCATTGTTAGATATTTAAACCGCGACCATATCGCGTGAAGCCTTTACCACCGGATATTCTCGCGGTTTGAAAAGTTGATAATGCCACCATTCTTTCGAATAAAAATCCCAACCCGAAGCACTCATTAATCCTAATAAAATCAAGCGATTGCGCTGAGCTTCTGTCGAAATTTTTTCGCAATTGTGAAAAGCTAATTCTGAAAATTCGTCGAAATTAGTTCCCATATCAAGTTCGTTTCCATTCATATCAGTTAAAGTCAAATCAATGGCAACGCCGCGGCAATGTGGAATAACTCCGCCATCGGGATTGGAAACAAAACCACCTTTGGGATCGTTTGAGGGAAATTTGTCGAACATGTATTTTTGAATTTCAAAAGGCCTAAATCCGTCGAAGATTTTTAATTTTAGCCCTAAATTTTTTGCTGATTTGATTGCCTGCTCAAGTGGGCCAATCGCAGCTTCGTGTAAATAACAAAATGGATAAGTGTAAAGCTTATGACCACAAACATTATTTGCCGAAGCATAACGTAAATCAAAAATGACATCGAATTTTTTGGGCGTGATTTCAATTAAATTTTGCATTTTAGAAAGGTTTTAAAATTACTAAAGCAACGATGCACAACATCAATACGGCGGGGATTTCGTTGATTAAACGATAAAATTTCTGACTATATTTGTTTTTGCCTGCGGCGAAATTTTTACGACATCTCGATAAAAATCCGTGATAGCCAGCAAGGAAAATCGCCAGCGTTAATTTGATATGTAGCCAAACAAATTCAAAACCGATTTCTGAAGCTAAATATAATCCAAAGCCAAATACCATCAGCATTGAAGGCAGCATGATAAAATTCATAAGCTTGCGCTCCATAATTTGAAAAATCTTGTCAGTTTCAGAGCCAACGCCAACCTGAGTGTGATAAACAAAAATTCTCGGCAAATATAAAAGGCCGGCAAACCATGAAATTACAGCAACGATGTGAAAAATTTTAATTACATCGTAAAGTTCGATCTCTTCCATTTAGTGTAGAAAAAAAAGTTGATATTTGGGCTGACGAAAAATACTCTCGACCTCTCAAACTTTCCCTGTCCATTTCCAATTTTCAAACGAAAAGCATGAAACTTCTAGCCTGCAACAGTAATCGCGTTTTGTCGCAAGAAATTGCTAACCATCTGGGTTTGAAGCTGATTAACGCTGAGGTTAAAAAATTTGCTGACAAGGAAATTTTCGTCGAGATCAAAGAAAATGTGCGTGGTGAAGATATTTTTGTGGTGCAGTCAACTTCTTATCCCGCCAACGATAATATTATGGAATTGCTGATTGCAATTGATGCGTTGCGTCGTGCGTCGGCAAAAAGAATTACCGCGGTGATTCCTTATTTTGGCTATGCCAGACAAGATCGCAAAGTCGCTCCGCGCACGCCGATTTCAGCAAAATTAGTGGCTAATTTAATTACTTCAGCCGGAGCAGATCGCGTTTTGACAATTGATTTACATGCCGGACAAATTCAGGGTTTCTTCGATATTCCTCTCGACAATCTTTACGCCGCACCAGTTTTTGTGCGCGATATCAAAGAAAATTACGATTTAAGAAATTTAGTGATAGTTTCGCCAGACGTTGGCGGACTTGTGCGCGCGCGTGCAATTGCCAGCAAAATTGGATCAGAATTAGCAATTGTTGATAAACGTCGACCACAAGCAGGAGTAAGTGAGGTGATGAATATTATTGGTGAAGTTGATGGTAAAAATTGTATCATTGTTGACGACATGGTTGATTCTGGTGGAACTTTATGCAATGCAGCGGAAGCATTGATAAATAAAGGAGCGCTGTCGGTTTCAGCTTACATTACTCACGGAATTTTATCAGGAAAAGCGGGTGAAAAAATCGCTAATTCGAAATTAAAAAATCTAGTAATTACTAATTCAATTGAGCCATCAGAAATTACGTTGGCGACCAAAAATGTTAAAATCATCAACATCGCCAGCCTTATTGGCGAAGCGATTCGCAATATTTCACAAGAAAAATCAGTTTCAACTTTGTTCGAATAAATTTCAGTTATGCGCATCAAAAAAATTAAAGAATTTTTAAAAAGTCCTGCAACTAAAGAATTAGTAAAAAACCAAGCGATTGCTGGTGGTTTTGCTTTAGGTATTGCGGTTTTTACAGTTTTATTTGCCGATGTTTTTTATCGCGAAAAACCAGTGATCGCAAGAGGCTATGAAGTTGCAGTTTCAACTGATGGCAAGCCCGTAATCAAAAAAGAAGAAAAGCCAGTTGATTTGGCGGCAATGATGAAAATGGCTGATGCAGATCGCGGTGCAAAAGTTTTCAAAAAATGTTCAACTTGTCATTCAGTTGGAAAAGGTGAGGCGGCGAAAGTTGGTCCAAATCTTTATGGCGTTGTGGGAAGAAAAAGAGCATCAACCGCATTTGCCTATTCTGAAGCGATGAAAGCAAAAGGTGGCGCATGGGATCTGGAGACAATTAATACATTCATTACTAAGCCAAAAGATTTCTTACCAGGAACCAAAATGGGTTTTGCTGGCTTGAAAAAACCGCAAGATAGAGCGGATGTAATTTTGTTTTTAGAAAAACAGAAATAGAGAAAACAACCTGAGGGCCTGTACTCAATAACCGATATTTAAATAATGGAACATATTCTCGGAATAATATTCGCAGGAACTCTCGGCGCCATCTTTGGATCTTACGCCACCCTTTTTTCTTACCGACTTCCTCTTGGCGAATCGTGCTTCGGCAGATATTTTGGACCAAAATCGCGCTGTCCACAATGCGATACCGTTATCAGAACTCGCGAACTAATTCCGCTTCTTAACTGGCTTTTCACTCGCGGAAAATGTCGCAGCTGCAAAACCAAAATTCCCCGTACTCATCTTTTTGTTGAAGTTGCAACTACTTCACTCTTCATTTTATGCTATCTTAAATTTTCGCTGTCTTCGGAATTTTTTATTTATTCGATGATTTCAGTTGGCTGCGTAATTCTTCTTGCTACGGATTATACTCACAAAGTTTTCCCACAGCCGGCATTAAATTTTATTTTGATGATTGGCTTGGCGAACCGCGTTTTACAAGACCAAAACGTGATTGACGCAACTTTCTCGGCTGCGATTGGAATTGCTTTCGCTGTAATTTTTTACCAAGTTTTTTACAAGAAAACCGAAGGACTTTTTGCTAGCCAAACTCAATCTTTTGATTACACAAAGTTCATCTTAATTGCCGCCGTTTGTTTGAAGCCGCAATTGTTTTTATTTTATTTTTTTGCGGTGATGTTGATCTTCACAATTTTGTTGATGTTTGACATTCCAACCAAAAAAAATCGCAGCAATTTTGGTTATTCTTTGATCGTGCCATTTTTGTGGCTAATGCTTTTCCCGCCTTTATCCATCTAGTTTAAAGATACCTCATTAGCGGTATCTGATTTTTCTTTGCGAGCCCGCACTAAATTTAAATTTTTTTCAAATGACAAATTTTACTGACTATAAAGTTAAAGATATTGCACTTGCCACTTGGGGCAGAAAAGAGATTGTTTTGGCTGAAAATGAAATGCCGGGATTGATGTCATTGCGTCGCGAATTTGGCGGTTCTCAGCCACTTAAAGGCGCAAGAATTGTTGGCTGTTTGCATATGACAATCGAAACTGCGGTATTGATCGAAAGCTTGATAGCTTTGGGCGCAGAAGTTCGTTGGAGTTCTTGTAATATTTTTTCAACATCAGATCAAGCTGCTGCTGCTGTTGCTGCAGCTGGCATTCCGGTTTTCGCTTGGAAGGGTGAAACCGAAGAAGAATATGATTGGTGTATTCGTCAAACAATAATCGGGAAAAAAGACTGGGTGCCAAATATGATTTTGGATGATGGTGGCGATTTAACCAAAATGATTCACGAAGAATATCCAGAAATTCTTGCGCAAATTAAAGGTCTTTCCGAAGAGACTACTACTGGTGTAGCGCGACTTTACCAAATGGAAAAAGAAGGCCGTTTAAAAGTTCCTGCAATCAACGTTAATGATGCGGTTACCAAGTCAAAATTTGATAATCTTTATGGCTGCAAAGAAAGTGTAATTGATGGTGTAAAACGTGCCACCGATGTGATGATTGCTGGAAAAATGGTGGTAATTTGTGGTTACGGAAATGTTGGTAAAGGATGCGCCGAAGCCTTTAAATCTCAGGGTGCGCGCGTTGTGGTGACAGAGATCGATCCAATCTGTGCTCTGCAAGCTGCAATGGCCGGATTCCAAATTCTTCCAATCGAAGATGTGGTTGCTCAAGCTGATATTTTTATCACCACAACTGGCAATGTTGACATCATTACTATTGAACATATGCGTGCGATGAAAGATTGCGCAATCGTTGGCAACATTGGTCATTTTGATAATGAAATCCAAGTTGAAGCGCTAAGAAATTTGAAATGGACCAACATCAAACCGCAAGTTGATCAAATTACTTTTGCTGACGGAAAAAGAATTATTTTGCTTGCTGAAGGTCGATTATTAAATTTGGGATGTGCGACTGGACACAGTGCTTTCGTGATGTCAGCCAGTTTTACTAATCAAGTTATGGCGCAGATCGAATTGTGGAATCATCACAAAAAATATGAAAATAAAGTTTACATTTTACCAAAAGAATTGGATGAAAAAGTAGCTCGACTTCATTTAGAAAAATTGGGAGCGAAGCTTACCAAGCTAAGTAAAAAGCAAGCGGACTACATTAATGTTGCTGCTGAAGGTCCATTTAAAAATGACAATTATAAATATTAATTTCGTTGCTTCGACTAAGCTTGGCATAACAAAATAATAAATAAAAAAAATGGAAAAATTTCAAATTACCAAAGAAGGTTTTGCGCGCTTAAAATCTGAATTAGAAAATCTAAAAAATATTGAGCGTCCAAAAATTATTATTGCAATCGCTACAGCGCGTGAGCTTGGCGACTTGCGTGAAAATGCCGAATATCATTCTGCAAAAGACAAACAAGGATTTATCGAAGCGCAAATTGCGGATTTAGAAGATAAATTTTCGCGTGCAGAAGTGATTGATATTTCGCAACTTTCGGGCACAAAAATTCGTTTTGGCGCAACTGTAAAATTAGAAAATTTAGACAATGAAAAAGTTGTTTCTTATAAAATTGTCAGCGAGTTTGAAGCAAATATTGATGATGGCTTAATATCTGCGGTATCACCAGTAGCACGTGCTTTAATGGGCAAAGAAATTGGTGATGAAGTTGAAATAAAAACCCCTGGTGGAGTAATCAGTTACGAGATACTTGAGGTCAAATTTATACAGTAAAAAATAATTGTTTGACATCAAAAAGACGCCACTTTAATTACCCGCAGCTAGGAGCTTTAGTTCTTAGCTTTCGGACTCCATCCAAAAATAAAATAATCAGATTTGTAAATATGAAAAAAACTTTCTCTTCGAAAAAGTCGGCGTTCTCGCTGATTGAATTGTCAATCGTGTTAATCATTATTGGTCTTTTAATTGCAGGCATTACTGGAGGAGCAAGTTTAATCAAAAGTTCTGAACTTCGTTCTGCTATGGGCGAAGCTAGAGGATACGCTGTTGCTGTAAACGGATTTTATTCACAATATAATTACCTTCCTGGCGATTACGCCACTGCTGTTGGAGGCGCCATCGCTTCTTCAACTTCTACTGCCGCTTACACTGGTTCAGCTGCTTCTGGCCAAAATGGCAGAATCGAATATAACACCACTTCTGTCGGCACTTATCTTTCTGAAAGTGTAGCTGCTTGGGATCAATTAAGCAAAAGTGGAGCTATAGATGGAATCGCAAACTTGACAAAAGCTGCCGTTACAACTGCCCAAGTTCCAGGAACTCACATGCCTTCATCAAAAATCAAAAATGGCGGTTGGCACTTCGACTATCGTGTTAACGTAGGTACAACTTCTAACACTGATTATTCATCTGCTGTAGCTGCTGTATATGAAGGCGTTGCCGCTGCTCCAGCTTATCAGAATGTTGTAGTTCTTACTGGAACAATCGCTGCGGCAAGCTCTACCGATACTACTGCCATCAAAAATACTTTGGTTAACGGAAGCAATTTGGCTGTTGCGGTTTTGACTGGTCCTGACGCTATGTCAATTGATACTAAGATCGACGATTCATACGCTAACGCAGGTAAAATCAGAGGCTTAAACGCTGGAACTAGCACTACTTGCTACACAGCAAGCGCATCTTCTAACGTATCTTATGCAGTAGCTTCTTCTGCTAGCAAAGTTTGCGCTCTTACTTTCCAAGTTGACGTTAACTCTTAATTGAACCTCGTTCTAATAATTTAAAAAAAGTCCAAATATGAAAAAAACTTTCTCTCCAAAAAAGTCGGCCTTCTCGTTGATCGAGTTGTCAATTGTGCTGATCATTATCGGTTTATTGATTGCTGGTATCACTGGCGGCGCTAGCTTGATTAAAAACTCAGAACTTCGTTCAGCAATTTCTGAAGCTAGAGGATATCAAGTTGCGGTTAATGGTTTCTACTCTCTTTATAACCAATTACCTGGTGACTATAACAAAGGTATCGGTGGATCTAACATTTATGCTGGACCTGCCACAGGACAAGGTGAAAATGGCAAAATCCAATATTTCGCTTCCGACGTTTTGGGAACTAACTGCTATACTACAAATAGTAACAGCACTTTAGTTGTCTGCGATTCTGAAAGTATTGCTGCTTGGAAACAATTAATTGTTACTGGCACAATCGATTCAACTCTTGGTCTTTCTTATACTAAAGTTGAAACTGCTCAAGTTCCTGGAACTAACATGCCTGCATCAAAAATTAAATTTGCTGGTTGGCATTTTGACTACCGTAACATGGTGGGTTCTTCTGGTGATTATACCAAAGACAATGAAACTCTTGGCATGGTTCAAGAAGGGGGAAGCTATAGTCCTCAAAACGTAGTGGTTTTAACTGGAACAACCACAGGCGCTACTGACAGCACAGCAACCTTGGTAAATGGCGTTACTAACTTAGCTAGTGCGGCTTTAACTGGTTCAGATGCCCTTACAATCGATACTAAAGTTGACGATTCTAAAGCTAATACTGGTAAAGTCAGAGGTGTAAATCCTGGCGCTTCTAGTACCACTTGCTACACTGCTTCAGCTTCTTCTGGAGCTGATTATGTTATTGCTTCACCAACTACAAAAGTTTGTGCTCTTTCTTACCAAGTTGACCCAAAATCTTCTTAGTTTGAATTGAGATAGAATTTCTAAAAACCTCGTCACTTAATAGAAGTGGCGAGGTTTTTTTATGTAAATATTTTCTTTGCAAGTAGGTAAAAGTGAAAAATGATCCAATTCTCTCGTCACTAATTAATTTTCTTGTTCCGATTATTTTCCTTTACGGACTATTTTTTCTCGTCGATTTCTTCGCTAATGGCTTCTTTGCCTTCATCTATTCGATAGTTCTTTTTGTAAGTGGCTTCATGATTTTTTCTGTCAGATTTTCTGGCGTTAAAGCTTCTTCAATCGTGCCGTTGGAAATCGTATCAACTTTTGCGATTCTGTTATCGATTCTGTATGTTGTGGGGATTTTGCTTTTGATTACGAATCTTTTTGCGCTGTAAAATTTCCTTATCCTGAATTGGTGTTTTAAAGAGGATTGAAAAAATCTCGAATCTTCTGCGCCGCTGCCTTACTGATTCCGTCAACCCTCGTTAAATCTTCCACTGTCGCCGCTTTAACTTTATCCAAAGATCCGAAGTAATTTAACAAAGCTTTTTTGCGAGCTTTGCCAATACCATCAACCTCGTCAAGTTTTGATTTGGTTACAGATTTAGCGCGTTTGCTGCGGTGAGTTGTAATCGCAAAACGATGAGCTTCATCTCGCAGTTGCTGCAAATAATACATCAATTTGTGATTTTTGGGCAGAGTAAAAGAATCCTTACCAACTTGATGAAAATCCTCTTCACCAGCATTTCGATTTTCGCCTTTCGACATACAAACAAAGCGCGGATTTATTTTTAGATCATTAAAAACCGCTTGAGCTGCACTCAACTGCCCCAAGCCACCATCGATAATAATTAAATCAGGAAAAATATTATTATTTCCTTCCTTAAATCGACGTCGCAAAACCTCGCGCAACATCGCAGTGTCATCGCGCCCAGCTTCTTCAAAACGAATATTAAATTTGCGATAACCGCTTTTGATAAATCCTTCCAAGCCAGCGGTAATTAAGACTCCAACTGCATATTCTCCGCTAATGTGACTATTGTCATAAACTTCAATGCGGCGCGGAATCTCGGGTAAATCGAAAATATTTTTTACTTCTAAAAGCGTTGCTGAATTGCTTAAATTTTGGATTAATCTTTGCTCTAAAACTTGTACAGCTAATTGCTCTTGATCCTTGATTAGTCTAAGTCGATCGCCTTGTTTAGGAATTTTAATCGAAATTTTTTCGCCAGAAATTTTACTCAAAAAATTCTCGACTAATTCCCTCTCTTCAATCTCAAGATTAAGCAGAACAAGGTTTGGCGGCGTTTGTGCTAAATAAAATTGTCCTAAAAATTCCGCTAAAATATTCTCAAAACCACCTTCATCACTTTCGTAAAAATATGGCTTCGAGCCATAATTATGGCCCATTCGAAAGAATGAAACGTAAATACAAACTTGATTATTTTTGGCGACCAAACAAATCACATCGGCATCTTTTAACTCGTCAATATTAATATTTTGTTTCGACTGAATTGAGGTCAAAGCTTTGATGCGATCACGCATATTTGCTGCTTTTTCGTACTCTTGCGCTGCGCTTAAATTTTGCATTTTTTTTGCCAATTCCGCTTGTACTGCAACTGAATTTCCGCGCAAAAAATCAACCGCAATTTGCACTGATTTTTGGTAATCATTTTGCGAAATAAAATTGACGCAAGGTGCTGAACATCTTTTGATTTGATATTCCAAACAAGGTTTGTTGCGGCTTTTAAATTCGCTATCGGAACAGTCGCGCAGCAAAAAACTTTTCTTCAAAATATCGATAGTTTTATTGACATCGCCGCCTGATGCGAAAGGTCCAAAATATTCACCTTTTTCTTTTTTGCTGCCGCGATGTTTGGCGATTTGTGGAAAGGCTTGATCAGTGATTAAGATATAGGGGAAAGTTTTGTCGTCGCGCAGCAAAATATTAAATTTTGGCGCGAATTTTTTGATTAAATTATGTTCAAGTAATAGCGCTTCAACTTCGGTCTCGGTTTGAATATATTCCAATTTTTGGGCCAAAAAAACCATGCGTGAAATACGCGAAGATAGGCGTTCTTCTTGAGTGTAATTGGTTAATCTTTTACGCAGATTTTTGGCTTTTCCAATATATAAAACTTGGTCATTGAGCCCAAAAAATTGGTAAACTCCCGGATTTTCGGGAATCGATTGAAGCTGCGATTTTATTATTTCAGCGGGCATTAAAAAATTCTTTTAATAATCAAAAAGTGAGTCTAGTTTGAGACGATACTTTCTCTTCTCTAGAATTCAAAAATCACTTCTAAAATGGTCATCAAAAAAGAACAGCTTGAAGAAATCAACCTGCTGCGTGCGCAAGTAAATCAAACCATCAGACCAGTTGCTCCTGAATTAGAAAAAGTTTTATACGAGCCAATTTCAGTTTTAGATCACGGTTTCGTGCGAGTTGTCGATTATATGGGAAACGATGGCGCCGTAGTTCAGGCAGCTCGTGTTTCTTACGGACAAGGAACTAAAAAAATTAACGCCGATAAGGGTTTAATCAATTATTTGATCGCACATCGTCACACAACTCCGTTTGAAATGTGTGAAATTAAATTCCACATTAAACTGCCGATTTTTATCGCGCGCCAATGGATTCGACATCGTACCGCATCAGTAAATGAATATTCTGCACGTTATTCAATCATGGAAGATGAATTTTACATTCCGCGCGCAGAAAATCTTTCGGCGCAATCGAAAGTGAATCATCAAGGTCGTGACGAATCGAAAGTTTTAAATGCCGCAGAGTCAAAAAAAGTTTTAGAAATTTTAAAAGCTGATGCGGCCCAGACCTACGGCCATTACCTTGAGATGATCAATCAAAATCCGAACGGCGAAATTGCCAACGAAGAAAAAGAAGGCTTAGCTCGTGAATTAGCGCGCATGAATTTGCCAGTGAATTGCTACACGCAATGGTACTGGAAAATTGATTTACACAATCTTTTGCACTTCCTTTCACTTCGCGCTGATAAACATGCGCAATATGAAATTCGCGCTTACGCAGAAGTTATGCTCGACATTGTAAAAAAATGGGTTCCTCACTGTTACGAAGCTTTTGAAAAATATCGTCGTGACGGCAAAGAATTGTCCAGCGCGGCTTTAGAAGTGATCAAAAAAATGCTAAAAGGTGAAGAAATTACGCAAGAAAATTCCAATTTAAGCGTGCGCGAATGGAATGAATTAATGACTTTGGTGAAATAACAACAAATTAAACAGAGAAAATATGTCGATTGGAATTTGGGAATTAATGTTAATTTTGGCGATTGTTTTTGTGCTTTTTGGTGCTGGAAAATTGCCGCAAGTTATGGCTGATTTAGGCAAAGGTGTGAAGAGTTTGAAAGAAGGTTTGAAAGGTGACAAAAAAGAAGAGGAAAAAAAATCTTCTGAAAATATCACAGAAAATAAATCAGATAAAAATTCGTAAATATATTTTAAGTGGCCGATCAGAAAAAAATTATAGCAACTCAAGTTCTTGAAGATGTTGTAAATAAATCTTCGTCAGATCGCGTTTTGGTTAAGGATTTAGTGGATGCTATGGATGCTGTTGGCTTTGGTTTAGCGATTATGATTTTTGCTTTCGGCATCATTATTCCGCTGCCACCTCCCTTTCCAAGTATTATCTCAATTCCTTTGGTAGTATTTGCTGCGCAAATGATTTTTGGACACACCGCGCCAAAATTGCCGAAAAGATTTGCTAATCTTACAGTAAAAAGGTCAGTGCTTGCAATGTTGATTCAACGTTCTGCACCTTACATTCGCAAAGTAGAAAAAATTTTAAAACCGCGTTTGGCTTTTATGTTTTATCCCGGAATGGAGCGTGTGATTGGGGTTTTTATTTTTATTTTCTCGGCCTTTGTTTTGCTGCCGATGCCGCTTTCCAACTTCATTCCCGGCCTTGGAATTTTGATTATTTCTTTCGGACTTTTAGGAAAAGATGGATTGGTAACAATCTTCGGAATTTTAACCGGCATTACAGGAATCGCGATTTCAGTTACTGCTGTTATACTTGGCGTGGAAGTTCTTCACTACATCAAAAACTTTTTTCTTGGCTAAATATATAAATCCCATAATTACTCAAATATCTGAAATTCGAATTACTTTATCTTGACAGAAAAAATATTTCTAACTTAAGTGTGAAATCTGACCTTCCTCTATTAGTTCTTTTAAGGCTCCCAGAGCCTCTCTCAAAATAAAATTTCCCAAAAATTTCTTTCTTTTGTGATTCCCATTCAGGGTTCGCAAGTTTTAATTTTACTACTAACCAACCAAACATTTTAAATGTCTTCAACTCTGACACTGCGTTACGGTTCCAATCCCAACAATCCTACGAACCAAGATTCTCAAAATAATAGCCAAGCCGCGTCATCGCAAAATAATCAGACAGAAGCCGCTTCTAATTCATCTCAAAATTTTAATCAGACACAAACTAACGAGCCGCAATCAAGTCGCGGATACTTGCATACTGGCAATTTGATTAGCCGTGGCAATCAGACTAATTCTCAAGCTTCAACTGCTTCTTCAAGCAGTTACGGTGGCTCAACTTCTGCATCAGACGACGAAGATGAAGATGGCTCAAGTTCTTTAGGCGGAAGTTATGGCGGACGTTATGACAATAGAAGAGGCGGCAATGCTGGCGCCCCAAGTGCAAATTCTGCCACTGCCAAAACTTTAGAACTAAAATCTTTAAAATTAAAATCAGCCGAAAAATTGATCGATACTGCCAAAGAATATGGCATCGAAAATATCGGCGATTTCGGCAGACAAGATATTATCTATCACATCTTAAAAAGTTTCTCCGATCAAAATCCGGAAAATGTAATTATTGGCGAAGGCGTTTTGGAAGTTTTGCAAGATGGATTTGGATTTTTACGCGCTCCTGAAACCAACTATTTTCCTGGTTCAGACGATATTTACGTTTCTCCAAGCCAGATCAAAAGATTTGGTTTAAGAACTGGTGATACCATTCGTGGCCAAATTCGCGCACCAAAAAAAGGTGAAAGATATTTCGCATTACTTCGCGTCAACGACGTCAATTTCAACACGCCAGATAAAATCAGAAATCGCGTTTTATTCGACGATCTAACTCCGCTTTATCCGAACTCAAAATTAAATCTTGAAGAAGATAAACCTGTAAATAACGACATCAGCACGCGCGTGATCGACATGATTGCGCCTTTGGGAAAAGGTCAACGCGCCTTGATTGTTGCGCCTCCGCGTACTGGTAAAACTTCTTTGATGCAAAATATTGCTCACGCAATCACAACCAACCATCCTGAGGTTGTGCTTATAGTTTTGTTGATTGATGAACGTCCAGAAGAAGTGACTGACATGATTCGTACTGTAAAAGGCGAAGTCGTTAGTTCAACTTTTGATGAACCAGCAACCCGTCACGTACAACTTGCCGAAATGGTAATTGAAAAAGCTCGTCGTTTGGTTGAGGCCAAAAAAGATGTAGTGATTTTGCTTGATAACATCACTCGTTTAGCTCGCGCCTACAACACTGTAATTCCATCTTCAGGAAAAGTTTTGAGTGGCGGTGTTGATTCAAACGCGTTGCAACGTCCAAAAAGATTTTTTGGTTCGGCCAGAAATATTGAAGAAGGCGGTTCTTTAACCATCATCGCGACAGCTCTTGTGGATACTGGTTCGAAAATGGACGAAGTTATTTTTGAAGAATTTAAAGGTACGGGCAACGCTGAAATTATGCTCGATCGCAAAATTTCTGATAAACGTATTTATCCGGCAATCGACATCACAAAATCAGGAACCAGAAAAGAAGAACTTCTGGTTGATCGTGCAACATTGTCGAAAGTTTGGATGCTAAGAAGAATCGTTAACCCAATGAACTCAGTGGAGGCGATGGAATTCTTGCTTCAAAAAATCGATCACACTAAGACCAATGAAGAATTTTTTAGATCGATGAATTCTTAGTTTTTTGTGATACACTTCTGCTGGAATAATTGCTGGACGGGGTTTGTAACCCCGCCCACACGTTCAAGCTCGGTTTAAAAAACATGAACAGTTAGACGGGGTTACAAACCCAGTCCAGCCATAATCAAAGAGCAATTCATAGCCCCAAATGAAGTCAAAAATTTCTGCAATTTTTCTCGCGATATTTTTTCTATTTTCCTGCGCTGCACAAGAGAAAGGTTACGATGTGGTAAGCAACGAAAATGCGCTACGCGCTCAAGGAACTTTCAACGCTTATTTGGCTTTAGAATATCTCGATTTCTCTCGCAGTTTAGCGATCGGAAAAAATAAAAAAGACGCCGCATATTTTTTAAGAAAAAGCAGAAAAGCCGCTGATGACAAAGTGATTGTTCCAGAAAATCCCGTCGATTGGGGCGCTGATCCAAGCCAAATTGAAGAGTTGGTTGCGATGCAAAAAAGACTAGATGATGTTTCAACTCCGCAGCTGCAAAATCAATTGCCAATTCAAATGGCGCATCTGACCTATCTTTATGATTGTTGGGCCGCCAAAGAATCGAAATCGATTTTTAAATCAAACGAATTAGCAAAATGCCGCGGCAGATTTTATAAACTTTTGGAAGAATTAGAATTCTACGTTGATGCTCAAAAACAAGATTTGCAGCCAGTAACAAAAATCACCGAAATGCAATTTAAACGTTTCGAAATTTTCTTCGATTTAAACAGTTTTAAATTCAACAATGATGCCGATAAAGATTTCTTAGAGATTATGGATTATCTAATGTCGATGAAGGGCGATTATCGTTTGCTTTTAGTGGGAAGTGCAGATCGCGCCGGCAAAGAATTGCTCAATCAAAATTTAGCTCTGAAACGCGTGGAAGTGGTGAAAAATTATTTTACCAAAAATGGTGTGACTGAAGATTTAATTGAAACTCGATCTTTCGGCGAAGATTTTCCTGACATAATAACCGCCAAAGGAGTTCAGGAACAAAGCAATCGCGCCGTAGGAATTTATGTCTTAAAAGGCGTAAAATCTTTTGACGGAATTCCACTGCCTTTAATCGAAAATTTTGTTTACCGCGAAGGAATTGAAAAAGCGCGTAAGGATCGAGGTCTGAAATGATTGAGCTGTTTGAAAAAAGAAAAAAACTGGTGATTAAAATCGGTTCTTCTTTGTTGGTTGCGGATGGAGTTTTGCGCGAAAAATGGTTAAAAAATTTCGCTAAAAATGTTGCAGAATTAATCGAAAAAAATTTTCAAATCACTATCGTTTCATCGGGCGCAATCGCCTTGGGACGAGGTTTCTTGCAGGCTAAGAAAAAAAAATTATTGCTGGAAGAAAAGCAAGCCGCAGCTGCAATTGGGCAAATTCAATTGATGAGTTTTTATCGCGATTTCTTCAAAAAATTAAATTTAAATGTGGCGCAGATTTTACTTACAGCCTCTGATTGCAACGATCGCGATCGTTATCTGAATGCGCATAATACCATCGAAACTCTGCTAAAAAATCGTATCATTCCCATTATTAACGAAAACGATACGGTTGCAGTTGATGAAATTAAAATTGGCGACAACGACCGTCTGGCGGCGCGTGTGACGCAAATGATTTCGGCAGATTTGATGATTTTATTTTCCGATATTGACGGTCTTTATGATAAAAATCCGCGTACTGAAAAATCGGCGCGTTTAATTCCTGAGATTTTTGAAATTACCAAAGAGATCGAAGAAATGGCCGGAGGAGCTGGATCAAATCTTGGAACTGGTGGAATGGTGACAAAAATTTTAGCGGCAAAAATGTTAGCAAATTCAGGATGCGAGGTGTTGATTACCAATGGAATTGCGGATAATGCGTTAAAGAAATTAGTTGAAGGGAAGCAGAATTTTACGATTTTTCATAATAAACAAAAAGCTGCAAAGTCGCGCAAAAACTGGCTTTCTGGGTTTGTGAATCCGAAAGGTGAAGTGATTATTAATTCATGTGCGGTTGAGATTTTGCGCAATAAAAAAATTAGCTTGTTGCCAATTGGAGTGATTGGCGTGAGCGGAGATTTTAAAAAAGGTGATGCGATTTTTATTCGTGATGAAAAAGGGAATCACGTTGCGAGTGGCTTGAGTAGTTATTCGGCGACGGATGCTAAAAAAGTTTTGGAAAAAAAATCTCCAGAAGTCAGGAAAATTTTAGGGAAGGGCGCGAAGTTAGAATTGGTGCATATTGATAATTTGGTGGTGGTTTGAAACGACAGTTGAAATAAAACCCACCCGCTCTCGTGAATTTCCTTTGGCACTTATACCATTTTAAAAGAAGTTAAAAAACGTTGTATTTTTGATGCGGAGTTGTCCAGGAGCGATGCCAAAAAAATTAGTTTGTTGAAATCCTTTTTCAGAAAAAAAATCAAAAATCTTTTTGTAATTTTTTCGTTCTGAATCGTCTAAAATTATTGTGCCATTTGGCTTGAGAGCTTCGATGACATTCTTGGCGCATTCAAATCTTTTAAGCGAATCGATAATAATGAAGTCGAATTTTTGTCCGTAGTTTTTAGCAAAATTTTCGTAGGCGGGGTTTTTTAAACCATCTTCCATCAAATTGATTTTGATATTGTCATGTTGAGCTTGTTGAAGCGTGATTTCCAACCATCTTGAATTGGTTTCTAACCCCACAACTTTCTTCACTCTTTTGCTAAAAAATAAAGTCGAAGCGCCGCAGCCGAATTCAAAAATTTCGTGTTCGGGTTTTAAATTATTTTTTAGAAATTCAATCGCAGGATAAGTCATCCACGGCACAAAATTGCCGTCATCATCTTGAGAAAATCCGTCGAGTAAAGATTTTTGCCAGCCGAGTTTATTTTGTTCGAACTGGTCGCGAACTATTGATTTTATTGAAGATACCACAGAACGGTTTCCTTTAATCTTTCTGAAAAACTTTTCGAAGGTTTGAATCCGAATTCACGTTCAACCTTGTTATTGCTGATTGCGTAGCGTTTGTCGTGACCGGCGCGATCGGTAACAAATTTAATCTGTTCTTTATAAGAAACGCCATCAGACCTTGGTTTTACTTGATCGAGAATTTGGCAAATTTCCTCTGCCAAATCAATATTTTCTTTTTCGCATTCACCGCCAAAGCAATAAGTTTGACCAACCAATCCTTGTGAAAGAGCCATAAATATGCCGCGAGCATGATCTTTAACAAAAATCCAATCGCGAATATTTTTACCATTACCATAAATAGGAATTATTTTATTTGAGATTGCTGAGGAAATTACGGTTGGAATAAATTTTTCGCGATGTTGATGCGGACCGAAATTATTCGAGCAATTGGTGGTGATTGTTGGTAATCCGTAAGTTTCAAACCAAGCGCGAACTAAATGGTCGGAAGCGGCTTTGGAAGCTGAATAAGGCGAGTTTGGTTTGTAAGGATTTTCTTCACTAAATTTTGGATCATCAAGTGCAAGTGAGCCGTAAACTTCGTCAGTTGAAACGTGAAGAAAGCGGAATTTTGATTTTTTTTCTGGCGCCAGATTTTGGAAATAGGCGAGCGCGCAATTCAATAAATTAAAGGTTCCAACGATGTTGGTTTGAATAAAAGTTTCTGGCGTTTTGATCGAATTATCGACGTGAGATTCGGCAGCAAAATTTACTAAAAAATCGATTTCTTCTTCGCGCAAAATTTTGGCAACCAAATTGCGATCAATGATATCGCCCTCAAAAAGTTTGAAAGCGGGATTTTCTGCAACTGCTTTCAAATTATTAAGATCAGCAGCGTAAGTGAGCTTATCAAGTACGATGGCTTTATGGCCAGCAGCGCAAACTTGTTCAACAAAATGGCTGCCGATAAATCCAGCGCCACCAGTTATTAGGAAATTGGACATGTCTAAAAAAAATTGGAAATTACTAAAAATTTACAAAAAAATAAAGCCAATAGAGTGCTAAAACATTAATTCCAGCAGCTGTTAACAACAAGACAATAATTTAAAAATATAAACTCTGGCCTCACAAAGAAAATTCTCATATAAAACATATTCACTATTTTTCCTTGGATTTTTTTTTGAGTGCGCGATGTTGAAATGTGTAATTTCTAATGCGCAAAACTAAAATTATATTATATGATTGGGAAAATTCTTAACGCGAAAAATTTTATTATCTTAGTTACTATTTTGGCGCCTTTGCAAGAAGTGTCAGCTTTTGATTTCGACATTTTTAAATCGAAAAGAAATTATATTTACTTGGTTGGATCATCAACAGTTTCGCCTTTTATGGCATCAGTTTCGGAAGAATTTAATCGCACTGAAAGCCTTACCAATCCTGACGCGATCACCCCAGTTGTTGAATCTGATGGCAGCACGGGAGGATTTCGAATGTTCTGCAATGGCATTGGCTATCAATATCCCGATTTTGCCAATGCTTCGCGCTTAATGCATGAAAATGAAATGGAAGATTGCAATCGCAACGGCGCTAAAGAGGTTGTCGAAATTAAAATTGGTTACGACGGAATTGTGCTCGCCAATTCTTTGGGCAGCAAAAAAATGAAATTGACCAAAGAGCAAATTTTCTTGGCTTTGGCGGAAAAAATTTACGATGTCAAAACTGGTCAAGTCATCAGCAATCCTTATAAAAACTGGAATGAAATTGATGCCAAATTGCCGAAGAAAAAAATCCAAGTTTATGGCCCGCCGCTTACTTCGGGAACGCGCGATGTTTTTGCTGACATCGTTTTGGAAGAAGTTTGCTTTATGACTAAAGAATTTATCACCGCTTTTCCTGATCGCGACGCCAGAAGAAGACAATGTCGCAAAATTAGAACCGACGGAAATTTTGTTGAATCAGGCGAAAACGACAATTTGATCGTGCAGAATCTTAAAAAAAATCCTGACGCTTTGGGAATTTTTGGTTTCAACTTTTTAGTGGTGAATAAAAATATAATTCAAGCGGTGAAGATTGATAATGTCGATCCAAGCTTTGAATCTATTGCTTACAAAAAATATGAATTAGCGCGCCCACTTTTCGTTTATTTCAAAAAAGAACATCTAAATTTAATGCCACAAATGCGCAATTTTGTGAAGGAAATTATCAGCGAAGAAACAATCGGCAAAAAAGGATATTTAGTTCATAGTGGGTTAATCGCCTTGAGCGACAAGGAATTGCAAGAAGTCAGAAGAAATACTTTAGCTCAATTAAGAGAGGTAAAATGAGAATCAAAAAAATCTTCACCAATCTTTTTTTATGTTTGGTTTTAACTTTTCAAACCTCCTGTTTAACCAAATTTATTTGGGGTGATAAAAGTTACGAAGAGGAAATTGAGCAGTTTTTTGTAGGTTCTGACGGCAGGTCGATCGCCTTGATTGGCACGCAATATCACTATGTTTTTTCGGATAATTCTGGTTTGTTAAAGAATGTTTTATCTCTGAAGCAAAAATCGGTTTTGGTGATTAATAAAAACAAGACCCATCTTAAGCTTGATAGTAATAATAACGTTAATGGTGATTTTGTATTGGAAGGGCCAGCAAGTATATTGCCGCGCGAAGATTTGCGTGCTTTAAAATCTTGGGGTTTTTATCCCAATGGTGACGATGTAATAACTATAAAAATTAAACTAACTGGACGTCGTTACGCACCGCGTTTCTTGGGTCAAAATGTCGGGAAGTTGAATGAATTTTATGTTTTGCAAATTTATTACAGCGATTCGAATTTGGCGAAAGATGTTGGTAAAGCTGCAATTACGCCAATTGCTGTCACTCTTGATGCTGTGATTTTAGTGGGGAAGGTGGTTTTTTATCCATTTAGTCTTTAGACGGGCTCTTAGCCCAGATCGGTCCTAAAAAGGGATTCAAAGTGCAAAAAACTACCTTAAATTTTGTTTCTTAATTTCTCTTTTATCGCTTCAAAATGTCTTTCACTTTCTTCTCTGATTAATTTGGCGATTTCTTCGTTGGTGATTTGTTCGTTATAGGTTTTTGTGATGTTGGCAAGTTCGTAAGTTTCGCTTTTAAAGTGAAAAACAAAAACGGTTTCAAACTTAAAATCACCCCTTCCTTGGTGATTCAAAATTTCATAACTACAGCGCATTCTAGCTTTTGCGCTGTCGTCGTTCAGATGAACTCTAGCTTTTTTGATTGCATTTGAACCAATATAAAACTCCGCGAGTGCAAATGTCTGACTATCGCTAACGGATAATTCAATTTTCTCCTTCAAATAAAATTCTTTAAATTTCTCGTGATAATTCATCAGGCTTTCGAAAAATCTGACCACTGAATCATCGTAAATTTTCAGAAGAACTTTTTTTGATCTAGGTGCTAAGATTTTGTTTTTCTCGCCCTTAAATTTCCACTTCAGCAAAGATATTTTTTTATCCAGATCATCTTGCTCATCAATATTTTCGCCCTTCGCGCCTGCAATCATAATTTCTAACGAACACACCAAATTTTTGGCGATGTAATCAATAAAATTCTCGATCAAGTCACCATCCGCTTGTCGCAATGCAGAAAAATAATTTTCTTTGTCTTCGGTTTTAATAATCACCGGCGGAAAGCCAAATTTCATTAAAATGAAATTCATTAAAACCCTTGCCACTCTTCCATTTCCATCGTCAAAGGGGTGAATTAAAATAAATTTGTAATGAAATTCTGCGGCTAAAATTATTGGGTTAACATCAGTGTTTTCAACTTCTTGACGATACCAAGCCAATAAATCATTCATCTTCGCTGGTGTTTCTTCTGGCGTGGCAAAATAAAAAGTTTCACCGGTTTTTGTTAATACGTGATTTGAGCCAGATTTATATTTTCCAACCTCAATCATTCTTCTTGTTGGAAGTCCCTCTGGAGTTATCGCGCTCACTTCGTACGGCTCTTTGAGCAATAAAAAATGAAGCTGACGAATAAAATTTTCCGTCAGCGGAAAATCACTTTTAACTATTTCTTCCACCCACTTTATTGCCTCGTCGTGACCAGTAATTTCGAAATGATCTTTGAGGGGTTTTCCTTGCGCGGTAATGCCGTGTAAAATCAACATTTTGGCTTCGCCAAATGTCAGCGAATTTCCCTCTAAATGGTTAGAATGGTAATTCCAATCAAGACGAAATTTTTGCATTATCTTGTCTTGGCGCTCTTTTGGAATGGGTCTTAATTTATCCAATTCTAACTTAAGATCTAAGGCGTTTTTAACCTGCTGCATGGAAAAAATATTTTTGATTTTGGGTTTTGTGATGTTTGTAACTTTAACGATGATTCTGTTTTGTTGGTTTTGGAACCAAACCTGAGGACAGGCTCTTAGGCTCTAAATCAATTTTTGCAAAAGAGGTTCTACAAAAATTCTCTCAAAACTTTTTCAAAATCTGTCAAAGCTACCGATTTTTTAATTACGGCAGAACCAATTTTTTCGAGCAAAATAAAAGTTAAATTTCCACCTTCAGTTTTTTTATCTTTGTACAAATGTTTGATTAGATTTTTTTCATCCCAAATCGCGCGGATTTTTTTAGGGTCGATTACAAAATTACAATCTTGAAGATGTGATTTTATTTGTACGAAATCAACTTCATTAATCATGCCAAAATTCAGCGACATTTTTGCCGCCATTAACATTCCCAGAGCCACGGCTTCACCGTGCAGAATCTCTGACGAATAATTGGTTTCAGTTTCAAAAATATGACCAAAAGTATGGCCAAAATTTAGCAGCGCTCGGCAGCCATTTTCCTTCTCGTCTTGCGAAACAATATCGGCTTTTGACTGACAAGATTTTGTAATAATTTTAGTCAAAATTTCTTCATCAAGCGCGAAAATTTTCTGCACATTTTTAACCAAAAAATCGAAGAAATTACGATCTTGAATTAAGCCGTATTTTACAACTTCAGCATAGCCCGAACGCAATTCGCGAATTGGTAAAGTTTTTAAAAAATTCAAATCACAAATCACTAGTTGCGGCTGATAAAAACTTCCTACCAGATTTTTTCCAGCGCTAGAATTAATCGCCGTTTTACCGCCAACCGAACTGTCAACTGATGCCAACAGAGTTGTGGGAATTTGCACGAAGTCAATTCCGCGCAATAAAATTGACGCAATAAAGCCCGATAAATCGCCAATAACTCCGCCGCCAAAAGCAATAATTAAAGATTTGCGATCGGCGTTTTTTTCTAAAATTTCTTCGCAGATTTTTTCTAAAAATAAAAATGATTTCGTTTGTTCGCCGCTTGGAGTTACGACAATTTCTGTGATGATTTTAGTTTTTTTTAAAACTTCCTCAAGCCTTGCCAAATGCAGATTTGCAACATTTTTATCAGTAATAATAAAAATTTTGCTGTAGTTTTTCTGCGCCAAAAATTCATGTAAATATTCAATTGAATTTGCACCAATTACGATGTCGTAACTTCTTTGATCGAGGTTAACTCTAATCTTATTTTTCATTTTTTTGGGCGCTTAAATATTTTTTGATTTTGCTGATAATTGTTTCGTGATTTTCGTCAGAAGTGCTGAATTTTAAATCACACTGCTCATAAATTGGAGACCTTTTTTTGACCAAATCTTCGAGAACTTTTCGTTTGTCAGAATTGTTTAAAAGTGGACGATTATTTTTGTGTCCGATGCGGTGAAGTATTGTATTTATTGAAGCGTTGATCCAAATTACAGTTGATTTTTCGCGTAAAATTTTTCGCGTTTCGTCATTGATGTAAGCGCCGCCGCCAATAGATAGTACGATGTTTTCGTCGCGTAAAACTATTTCTTCGATCAATTTTTTTTCAACTTCACGAAAATATTTTTCACCATTTTTGGCAAAAATTTCGCTGATAGTTTTTTTTTCTCGATCTTCAATTTCCTGATCGGAATCGACAAAATAGTAACCAAGAGCATCGGCCAGTTTTACGCCCAACGTGCTTTTGCCAACTCCCATCAAACCGATGAGGGCAATAATTTTTTTCATTTTTGAATTTTTAGAAATGGATGTCTTGCAAAAATTATCTCTTTAATTAAATCTCTGCACGAAACAAGATTTTGTTCCCTTGAATCAGAAATCAAGTTTTTCAAACTAAATTTATTGGAGATACAGATGTTAAATTTTACAAATAATAAATCATTCGCTTCTTCAGCCTCTTCTTCAGCAACTTCTTATGATGCTGGCTTAAGAGAATATATGGTCAAAGTTTACAACTTAATGGCTGGCGCACTTGGAATTTCTGGTGTGGTTGCTTTTCTTGCTGCCAGTTCTCCAGCCTTGATGGGAGCTTTATTTGGAACGCCACTCGCTTGGGTTGTGATGTTTGCTCCTTTAGCTTTTGTATTTTTCTTCGGTTATAAAATTTCTTCAATTTCGGTTGAGAAAGCTCGCTTATATCTTTGGATTTTTGCCGCTTTGATGGGCCTTTCAATGTCATCAATTTTTATGATCTACACTGGCACTAGTATTGCCAGAGTGTTTTTCATCAGCGCTTCAACCTTTGGCATGACTGCTCTTTATGGCTACACAACCAAAAAAGATTTAACTTCGATGGGATCTTTTATGATTATGGGTTTAATCGGTTTATTGATTGCATCTTTATTTAACACTTTCTTGCAAAGTTCAGCTTTGCATTTTGCCACTTCAATTCTTGGTATGATCATCTTCATCGGCCTTACTGCTTATGACTCTCAAAGAATCAAACAAATGTATTATCATGCCTCTGGAAGTGCTGATGCAATTTCTAGAATGGCTGTAATGGGTGCGTTAAATCTTTACATGGATTTTATTAATTTATTCATGACCATGCTGAACTTTTTCGGTGACAGAAAATAATTGGAGTTTATAACAAACTACGGTTCTTTAAATTTTTTTAAGGAACCGTTTTTTGTGTTTAGCTTCTTGCAATTTTTTCTAGCCAAATTTAGTTTCCCGCCTTCGTTTTTAGCCTGCGTGATGGAATGGTAGACATAACGGACTTAAAATCCGTGGAGCTTCAACGCTCTTGCCGGTTCAAGTCCGGCCGCAGGTACCATCTTACATCAATTCATGATGTATTCTTCCAATTTTAATATTTAAGTCCGATGGATTTAGCGAAAAAATTAGCTAAAGTTTTTAGTTTGATTTTTTTGGCTATTTTTGTTGCGTCTTGCGATTCAGGGTGTGTTGAAGCTAACGAATTTGACAAAGAAATTGTTAAGGTCAGTTCTTATCCAGTTATTGATGGTGTTGATGGTATTGGAGATACTCAGGTTGCGAAATGGCATGATACTGGTTTAAAAGCAAATGGCGAAGCTATTACTCTGCAAATTACAGGTGCTTGGGTTCCTTGGTATGGTAACGATGACCTTAGTAGTGATGACCAACTTAACGCACTTCCGGTATGTAAATTATGCGCTATGAAAGATGGCGCTCCAAATTGTCTTTGTTACAATAATCAAGTTCCATCTTCAGAAGAAGGTTATGCTGCTAACGATTGTTTGACCAATCTTACGGCGCAAAATGATGCAACCAAATGCACGTGTACAACTAGACAAGGAAATACAAGCGACTACGGAGTTTATCACTTTCCGCTGGGTAAATATGATAAAAATCACAATGAATTAAAACCTGATTTACAACAACCTTGTAAATATCAAGCTGGAATGGGTTTGTTTATGGGGCTGTTCGGTAGTTCTGGAAATGTAATTCCTACTCGGGTTTATCATTTATTTTCTCAGACGCCAGTTTGTGGTGTAGTTAGAAATGCTCAAGGTCAATGTCTTGACGCCGATGGCAACGATGTAACGAAATATATTTTTACCAGTGCGAATGATAAAATTTTTGTTAAAGACGATAATAACGAAAATTATGGACCGGATAATAATCCCGCAGACAACATTTATCACGATCGCAACGAAACTGCCAAGCTGATCATTTTAGATAGCAGATACGACGATAATTATGGAGAATACCAAGTCACATTCTTAGGTGGTTTGGGTGATGCTCAAGATGAAGGATTGCTCGAATTTTTAGTGAGCTTGATGGAAGATCAAATCATGGGTACGCCTGATTCTCAAAATGTAAGACAGGGTGGCGTGATTCAAACCATGTTCAATCAAATTGTATTAGATTCAGGTTTCATCTCGATTCTGCAAATGGGCCTTTCTTTCTATATTTTATTTTATGGTGTTGCAGTTCTGATTGGTCTTGCTGATGTTACCAAAAAAGAACTCACCACTCGCATGCTAAAAATTGCATTAGTGATGTTTTTTACCAGCGGAACCAGCTGGTATTGGTACGATAAAATTGTCGTTACTTTCTTTAAAGATGGCATGGATTCAGTGATTACGATGTTTATGAATTTCTCGGACAGGAATATTGACCCAACTTCTGGAATCATTACAGCACAAATGGATCGCGCCTCATTGAATAGCAATGCCACTCGCTTTTCTTACGCAGATTTAATCATCAGAAACCTACTCTCGATTGCTTCTGCCAAGAAAATTTTTGGTTTATTTTTTGGAGTTCCTCTTTTTGGACCACTCTATATCGCGGCGATTTACGCTCTGATCGCCTTCTTCATGTATGTAATGTTGACAGTAGCAATGGCTTACGTTGTGGCGGTTGTTAAATTAGCTTTCGTTTTAGCTTTAGGTCCAATTTTTATCTCTTTCACACTTTCTGGTCACACTAACGAAATGTTCAAAAAGTGGCTGGCATTTTTAGGGGCAAGGTCGCTGGAAATCATATTTATTTTCTTAGTGCTTTACAATTTCTTAGTCTTAATCGATCAGAATTTTACAGCGCTTCTGAGTTACAAAGCTTGTGTCACTCAATGGAATTTGGGCTTCTTCTCAATTCCGATTTTAAAGTCCAGAGTTGATAGAACTCTAGCCGAATGGTGTTCTTCATTCATCATGCTTGGCGGTTTGATTTTTATTACAAAATTGGTGCTTGACAAAATTCCTGATCTTGCTGGCAGTTTGATCTCAATTGGCGGCACTAGTGGGGGTTCGAGCGATTCTCTTTCTAGCGCTGGCGGCATGATGGGTGGCTTAATGGGAATGGCAAAATCAGTTGGTGGAGCAGGGATGAGTATGGCTGCTACTGCTGCGGCAAAAAGTTACCAAGGTGCAAGTTCGGCCATGGCTGGCAGTGGTTCTGCTGTGGCGAATGCTGTGGGAGGTGCAATACGCGCACTTCCTGGAGGAAATACTGCTATGGATACAGCTAATAAAGCGTGGAATGCAATGCCTTCAAATCCAAGAGCGATGTATCGCAACAGCTTGATTGATTCAGCAATAGCAAATGCTCAAAAATCCGCTGATGCTAAAGGTTTTACTGGAGCCGCCAGAGACGAACATATCAGATCTTCAGTCATTTCAAGCATGATGGTGCATAACCACAAAGGCACTTCAATTGGAACAACGCCAAATACCGCAATCGCGATGGGTTTGAATTTTGACACTATTTCCAAGAGAATGGACGAACAATTAGTTACCAAGCCATTGGCAGAATTTGTTAAATCTGAAGCCGCGAAAATGAAGGCCGATACTAACAATCCTTTGATTGGCAAAGCTTTCAGCGATGAGTTGAATAACAGAATTAACAAATGGGCAGTAAATAATTTTGCTACACAAACTGGTGATGCAAAAAAAGATGCCCAAAATGCCAAAGAGCAAGTGAGTCGTATTCAAGCTGTTATCGCCGATAAAGACACGGTAGTTAATGGCTTAAGATTAGGTGGCATGATGAGCACGGGACTAACTGGTACGAGCAATATGAAAGACTTTATCAAGAGCCAAAGCGAATACACCGCTTCTGAAGCTGCAAAAGTTTTCAAAGACAATCCGGTAAAACAACAAGAATATTTACAGCATCTCAAAGACAACCAGTTCAAAATGGAAAGTCAGAAAGAGAAAACCACCGCAGGTGCAATGTTCAAAAGCCTCAACACTGCTGGCAATATGTTTAGTGCTGCCGCAAAAGCGGTTAAACCTTTTGACAATGCTTTTGGAACCGATGCTATTTCTGATCCAAAAAGAGCTGCTGAAAGCTTTATGCGTAAAGTTGGCAACGAAGGAAAAGATGGTAAGAGCGGCAGCATGGCAGATGTTATGCGCGCCAAAACCGGCAGCTGGATTAAGCATGATCAAGGTAGTGTCTTAAATCCGTTTAATTTAATGAAGGATAAAGGAGCAATTAAACAAGAAATCAGTGAAGGCAATCGCAATGGTTTGATTGAATATTTAAGTAAAGACGGTGCTGCAAAAGAGCAAAAAGCGATCAAAGATCATTACGATGCAAAAATAGCCTCAAGAGAAACGGCGCCAAATCATTTGGCCAGAAAAGAATTGGAAGCTAAAAAACAAGAAAAACTTGCCGAATCTAAAGAGCGTAGAAATTTCTTCAAAAATGATTTGAAAAAAACGGCAACCAAAATGGCCAAAAAAGATTCTGACACCATCGATAAGGGTTTAAAAGACATTAAAAAATCAGAAGCGAAAATTCGCGACAATAAAAAAGCGCAAAACAAATTGCAGAAAGACCTTAAAAAACAAGAAGATGCTTTAGCGGCGCAAAAGAAAAAAATTGCTGATGAAGAAAAGAAAATCGCGGATGCTAAAGAGAAAGCTGATAAAATAAGACAAGGTCAACAGCCTCTAACTAAAGAAGCTTCAGATAAATTGGATGCTGAACTGGCCAAAATTGCTAAAATGGAAAAAGATCTCGCTAAGGAAACTGTTGAAAGAGACAATATTGCCAACAAGCTCGCGCTTGAGAAAGATAAAGCCAAGACCGAAGATGCTAAGTTAGAATTAGAGAAAAAAGAGGCTTTGAAAGATATTCTTAAGCTGAAATCTGAAGTGAAATCTCTCGAAGATATTGTTAAAGAAATCAAAGATTCTGAAAGAACCACTCCAAATGCTAAAGAGATTATGGCTGCCAAAGCTTTAGGAGAAAGCGCCAGCGATCTTAGAAAAGAAGAAAAAGATAGAGGTGAGGAATTAAGAATTATTCTGCGAGATCAATTGGTCTCAGAATATGACGCCGCTTTAGAAAAACATTCTAAGCTGCAATTAGCTTTGTTAAGCGATAAAGATCGAGCTGAAGTTGCTGATTTGAAAGGCATGGAATTGCAACACGAACTTGCTCTTCGTTTAGAAAAAACCTTCCCGTCCGACGACGAAAAATCATTAGCAGCGGCTCTAGAGGCTTTGACCCCAGAACAGCTTGGCATGATGGAAGATAATGGCGGCCTTGATGCAATCAAAGAAGGTTTAAGCGAAATTGATGGCACGACATTATTCGAAAAAGAGGCTCGTCTGCAATATTACGAAGATAATTTAGCAAGAAATGACGAAGATGAGCTTGGGGTTGGTTCAACTCTTGATGAAGAACCACTAGATGGCGGCGCATCACTTGAAGATATTGAAATTCAACTTGATGATACTGATTCCGTATCGCGTCAAATTAAAACTCCAGAAGAGCAAGAATTATTGGATAAAGTTGGTGAAATCGATAAGGCAGTTCATGATAAAATCCAAAGTGATAATCCAGATTTAGATCAAGAATTTGCAGATTTGGAAAAGTTGAAAAAACAAATTACTTCCAAGGAAGACGAAGAAGAGGTCAAGCCTCAGAAAAATTCGACTCAAGATGATGACGACAAAGACGACAAGGGCAAGAAAGACAAAGACAAGGATGATAAGTCGCAGGATAAATCGGGCTTGAAGAATATTCTTAACGTGCAAATGAATATTTTGGATTCACAAATTGCCGCTGCAAAAGGTCGAATTGATAGTGCGAAATCGCATTTAGATCAGTTGAAAGCTGAGCTGGTTTCTAAAGGCGGAAACGATGAAGCGACTTTAAGAAAAATTACTGAAGCTGAAGCCGCAATCAGATCTTGTGAAAATGATGAGCTTTCTCTGCAAGGTAAGCGTCAGCAAGTCAGCAACGATTTAAGTGGAATTAACGATTAAAATGTTTTGCCGTCATCCTGAGCTTGTCGAAGGATCTGTGAGTAGTTTGTAGCTTGAATAAGATATTACATAAACCACAAATTAATCAGTTTGCTTTCTTGACATTAAGGGCTTTCAAAATAATTTGCGGGCCTTCTTGAAAATGGCAGGCGTAGCTCAGTTGGTAGAGCACCAGATTGTGGTTCTGGGTGTCGCGGGTTCGAAACCCGTCGCTTGCCCCATTTGCTTGCTCTAAATTTCAGCTCTGCTGAAATCAAGAGCAAGCTATCCGCTGTAGCCCAAGGCGAAAGCGGATTCCCCAAGTAATATATTTCCCAATATGGATATCCTCTTCTTCGCCGCGATTGCCTTTTACATTTTCTGGAAATTAAGAGAGCAATTTGGAAGGGTTGATGAAGAAGAAAAGAAGCAAGTTCTAGAAAAAGTTTCCCGCAAAAAAGAAATTATCGCTGCAGTTCAAAATCAAGTGATGGCAATTCAAAAAAAAGTAATTGAACAAACTGATGCTCAAAAACAAGCTAACGACAAAATTATAAGTTCTATCGAAGAAGCTTCGCAAGAAACCTTCCGCAAGATTTTAACTCTTTGTAATATTTCCGCTGAATTCTTTTTAATTGGCGTCAAATCAGCTTTCGAAATGACGATCAAATCTTTTGCTGCCGCCGATTTATCAACTCTTAAACTTTTGCTTTCCGACAAAGTTTTTGCTGGTTTTGAGCAAGCAATTAATCACAGAAAAACTTTAGAGCAAAATTTAACCAGCAACGTTATTGCGGTTGAGGCTAAGATTCTTTCAGCGTCAATGCTTGAAAATAGTGCTGTAATCGTGATTTCGTTTAACTCAAAACAAATCAATTACATCACCGATAAAGACGGTCAAATTGTTGAGGGTAGAAAAGACGAAATAAGAGAATTAAACGATGTTTGGACATTCAAAAAAGACATCGGCGCGACCAATAAAAATTGGGTAATCTCTGCAACATAAAGGATCAAATATGAAAAAAGAATTTATTACCAAATCCTCGCTAAAACTTAGCAGCAAAGAATATAAATTTTTCTCCCTTGAAGATGCAGCGGCTAAGGTTGGAAAGGATATTTCAAAACTTCCTTACAGCTTAAAAATTTTATTAGAAAATCTGGTCAGAAATTTTGACGGCGACGTGATAAATGAAGAGCATATTGCCAGCTTGATTGAATCAGTAAAAAATCCGCAAAAAAGAATTGAAATTGCCTATACTCCAGCACGGGTATTGATGCAAGATTTCACTGGCGTTCCAGCAGTTGTTGATTTAGCCGCAATGCGCGATGCAGTTGCCAAACAAAATAAAGATCCCAAAAAAATTAATCCGCTAGTTCAAGTTGATTTAGTTATTGATCACTCGGTGCAAGTTGATTTTGCTGGCTCTGCGAGCGCTTTCAAAAAAAATGTCGATCTTGAAATGGAGCGCAATAACGAGCGTTATGAATTTCTAAAATGGGCACAAAAATCCTTTAACAATTTTCGTGTTGTTCCACCAGGAACGGGCATTTGCCACCAAGTTAACTTAGAAAATTTAGCCCAAGTTGTTTGGACGAAAACCGAAAATGGTGAAACCATCGCCTATCCCGACACCGTTGTGGGAACCGATTCTCACACTACAATGATTAACGGTTTAGCAGTTTTAGGTTGGGGCGTTGGCGGCATTGAAGCTGAAGCTGCAATGCTTGGTCAACCAATTTCGATGTTAATTCCAGAAGTAATCGGATTTAAACTGAGCGGCAAATTGCAAGATGGAATTACCGCTACCGACCTTGTTTTAGCGGTTACGCAGACTCTTCGTAAAAAAGGTGTAGTTGGAAAATTCGTCGAATTTTTTGGCCCAGCGCTAACTTCACTTTCACTGGCAGACCGCGCCACCATTGCCAACATGGCCCCTGAATATGGCGCAACTTGTGGTATTTTTCCAATCGATAAAGAAACGATTAACTATTTAAACCTTACAGCCAGAAGCTCTGCAACTGTTGAATTGGTTGAAGCTTATGCTCGCGCTCAAAAAATGTTCTGCGAAAATTACGATTTTGCACCAGATTTTAGCGAAGTTTTAGAGCTAGATATTTCCAGCATTAAACCAAGTTTAGCTGGTCCAAAAAGACCGCAAGATCGCGTTACTTTACCAGAAGTTGCAGCATCTTACGAAAAATTGGCGATTGAGCTTGGAAGTGCTGCTAACAACGATCGAAACCAAATTTCTGAACTTAATTCTGATCTTGGCGATGGCGACGTTGTAATTGCCGCGATCACTTCTTGTACCAATACTTCCAATCCTTCAGTTCTAATCGCTGCTGGGTTATTGGCGCGCAATGCTGTGGCAAAAGGTTTAAAAGTTCGACCAACTGTCAAAACTTCTTTAGCTCCAGGTTCGCAAGTGGTTAGCGAATATTTATCGAGCTCAGGTTTACAAAAATCTCTCGACCAGCTTGGCTTCAACGTTATTGGCTACGGATGTACAACTTGCATCGGAAATTCTGGCCCGCTTCACGTCAAAATCGAAGAAAAAATTAAAGAAAAAAATCTTTTAGTTGGCGCGGTTCTTTCGGGAAATCGTAATTTCGAGGGTCGTGTTCATCCTTTGGTAAAGGCGAATTATCTAGCTTCGCCGCCACTAGTTGTGGCCTACGCTTTGGCAGGTACTGTTAAAATCGATTTAGAAAAAGATGCGCTGGGTGTTGATGCTGCGGGAAATAAAGTTTTCCTAAAAGACATCTGGCCAAGCAAAGCAGAGATTGATGCTGTGATTGCGCAAAATGTTACGCGCCAAGTTTTCGAAAAAAAATATTCCGATCTATTCAAAGGTGACGCCGCTTGGCAAGCTATCTTGGTTGAAAAATCTGACACTTACAACTGGGTTGAAAATAGTACTTATATTCGTTTGCCAAATTTCTTCGATGATTTGAATCGAGCCAACGCCGTTGAAATCAAAGCAGCGCGCGTACTTGGATTGTTTGGCGATTCAATTACCACCGATCACATTTCTCCAGCGGGAAATATTTCTGCAACTTCTCCAGCAGCCGTTTATTTGGCTGCAAAGGGTGTGCAAAAAGCTGATTTCAACTCTTACGGTGCCAGACGTGGTAATCACGAAGTTATGATGCGTGGCACTTTTGCCAATATTCGTATTAAAAATGAAATTGTTGGCGGCGGCAAAGAAGGTGGATTCACCAAGATTGCGGAAAAAAACGACGAAGTGCTTTCGATCTATGACGCGGCGATGTTTTATAAAGAAAAAAATATTCCACTCGTAATTTTCGCTGGCAAAGAATATGGCACGGGATCTTCGCGTGACTGGGCTGCGAAAGGTACATTCTTACTTGGTGTGAAAGCTGTAATTGCTGAAAGTTTTGAAAGAATTCACCGTTCTAACTTAATTGGTATGGGCGTTATGCCTTTGATTTTCAAGGGTTCGCAAAATCGCCAAACCTTAAAATTAAAAGGCGATGAAGTGGTTGATATCTTGGGAATCAATCCTAACATCACTCCGAAACAAGATTTAAAATGTATCATCACCAAACCTGATGGTTCTAAAGAAGAAGTCATTTTAACCTGCGGCCTTGATACCAGTAACGAAGTTGAATATTTCAAGCGCGGCGGGATTTTACAATATGTTATGAATCAAATTTGTTAAACTATGCAAATCAGAGTTATAGGTTCGGGTATTGAAGTTGGGCAATCACTGACTCAATATGTGGAAGAAAATTTGGCGAAATCAGTTAAAAAATATTTTGACAAAGCTGTTGATGCTGATGTGCATTTTTCAAAAAGTGGCCACATGTTTAAGGTTGTAATCAACGTTAATGAAGGCGTGAAAGGCGGTATCGCAGTTAAGTCTAATTCAGAAGGTGGCGATGTTTACGGAGCTTTTATGGAAGCTGTCGAAAAATGCGCAAAACAGTTATCGCGATATAAAGGTCGTATTAAAAATTATCGTCGCGAAGGCGGTGGATTAAAATCAGTTGAACCTGATTACAAGGCAATTGACGCTATCAAATACATCGTTCCACCAACCGCTTACAATGTTTTTGCCGAGATGGAAGATGAAGAATCTGAAGTTGTTGATTTGAAAGTTGTTAGCGAAAAAAATACCGACATTGAAGTTTTGTCTGTTGAAGAAGCGATCATGAAAATGGATCTGCAAGACCTTCCGGCTCTTGTTTTCATCAATAAGAAGAACCGAAGAATGAATGTGGTTTATCACAGAAAAGACGGCAATATTTCTTGGATTGATCCAAGAAATTAGTTTTAGTTTGTAAATATTTTAATTTATTAGGTCAAAAGGGGGTAAAAAGTCGAATGCAAGTAGCTATTACTGGAAGAGGTAATTTGGAATTGGCCATCAGGTCTTTCCGTAAAAAAACTCAAAAAGAAGGAATCATCAAAGAAGCTAGAAGAAGAAAAGCTTACGAGAAACCTTCTGAAGAGAAAAAAAGAAGAATCGAGGAAAACATTACTCGTAAAAAAAGAAGCAGAAAAGGCGAGTATCACAGCTAGTTTTATTTCTGTTGTTATGGCGGGACGGGGTTTGTAACCCTGTCCCAACGTTCATTTCGTTTAGGTATGAATGTGAACAGGGTTACAACCTGTCTTGCGATAGGATCCTTCGCTCGGGATGACAAAACAGAGCAGGCTCTAAGAGGTAAAAGATGACAACTACTACTCAAATATTTTAATGATACAGGTCAGCAAAAAGGATAAATCGCTTATCCTTCTCATCCTCTCAGTTTTAGTAGTTCTTTATGGATTGTGGTCGGGATTTTCTTATCTGATTTTCAGATCGACATTCAATCATTCCGACATCAACAAAGTTTTGTCCGAAGGTGACAAAAATCAAAGCGAACAATGGCTTAACGTTTCGCGCCCACTAGAAATCTCTGACCTTAAAGGTCGCATCATCCTTCTTGAATTTTGGTCTTACGCTTGCGTGAATTGTACTCAAACTTTGCAAGAAATCAAAAAACTTGAACAACAATTTGGCAGTAAGCTTACTGTGATTGGTGTGCATTCTGGCAAGTTTGGAAATGAAAAAAATTTCTCTGAAATAAAAAAAGCCGTCATCAGAAATGACATCACTTATCCTGTAATTAACGATGCCAAATCGCGCATTTGGAATAGTTTTAAAATCAGCACTTGGCCGACTTTAATTTTGATTGATCCACACGGTAATATTGAAAAAACTTACGTTGGCGAAAATGGCGTGATTGCTGTAAAATCAGGCATCAAGCAACTAATTTCAAAATATAAATATGAACTTAATCGCGATTCATTGCCAATCACGCTTGAGAAAAACAGCATTGACGGCAATGTTTTAAGCTTTCCAACTAAGATCGAATATGCCGCAGATTTCACTTATAAATCGCGTCATCTTCCAGCGCTTCTAATCGCCAATACTGGGAAAAATAATATCGTGGTTACGTCTTTATCAGGAGATGTAATTTTAAAAATTGGATCGGAAAATTCTGGTTTGCAAGATGGTGGATTTGATGTCGCTTCTTTCAATGCTCCACAAGGCTTGCTCTATCGTGCTGGAAAATTATATGTTGCCGATACCGGAAATCACGCTTTGCGCGAAGTCGATTTTAAAAGCGGCGAAGTCAGAACTCTAATTGGCTCATCGCAAAGAGGTGAAATTCTTCCTGATAAACAAATTTTTGAAGCCAAATCCTTTGATTTAGCTTCGCCAACCGACATCGAATTTTTCCCAAATAACGATAATATCGTTATCGCAAATTCAGGAACTCATCAAATTTTAACTTACAATTTAGCGAAAGACACAATCTCAGTTGTTGCTGGCAGTGGATCGGAAGGGATTGTTGATGGAAAATATCCGCAAAATGTTTTAGCGCAAACTTCCGACATGTCGGTTTATAATCACAAACTTTATTTCCTCGACTCAGGCAGCAGCTCGCTTCGAACTTTAGAAGAAAATGGCGAAGTGAAAACTTTGATTGGAAAAGATTTATTAAAATTCGGTAACAAAAATGGCGGCAAGAACGAAGCCTTGATGCAACATCCTTTGGGATTGATGGCTGACGATACCGGAATTTATATTTCGGATAGTTTCAATCACGCGATTAAAAAATATGACTTCACTTCCAATCAAATTTTCAATTTGGCTGGAGGGCGCAGAAGTGGCGACAATCTTGGCTTGGGAAGTGGTGTTGAATTTGATCAACCAGAAGGAATTGCTTCAGTTTTGAATAATCTTTATATCGCTGACGCCAATAATAATCGTATCGTTGTTTTGAATCGCGGCAGTTTAAATTCGACACTTCTTGATGTGATGCCGCCTCTAAAATTGCCGAAGGAAGGCTTCCTACAATATTTACCAAACCTCACAAAATCTCCTGATTTAACCGTAAAATCTTCAAACGAAATCATCGTAAAAGTTGATTTGAAGAAGGGTTGGAAAATAAACGAAAATGGCCCAAGCTTCATCAATCTTTTGGAATTAGTAAAAGACGATCAAGCTAACTTGGTTGCAAGTTTGGACTGGAGTGCAATTAAAACCAAATCAATGAAATTGCCGCAACTTTCAGAAAAGAAAAAATACTTGTTACAAGGCGTAATTTATTACTGTGAAGATAAATCCAACGCCTTGTGTTATATCAAAAGTTATGAGCAAAAATTAAGTGCGCGAGAGGATGAACAAAACAGCCAGATTATTATAAATATAAATCCAGTTTTGTAGGTTCCTAAATTCTTGTAAAATTCCCTTCTTTTTTAAGTTTGGTTTCTTACGATTCTCCAATCCTTTTTAAGTCAGGAATATCAAGTATTCCTGCGGCTTTAGAGCAGTTTCATCTCTCGATAAAAATCAATCAAAAAAACGCAAAAATGTCAGCAAAAAAACAAGACAATACTCCTGTCGTTGAAGAGCAAATGGATCACACGGTTAGTGCCGAATATTCTTCGGATTCAATCAAGGTTTTAAAAGGTTTAGATGCAGTTCGCAAACGCCCTGGAATGTACATTGGCGACACTGACGACGGTTCTGGTTTGCATCACATGGTTTACGAAGTTGTTGACAACGCAATTGATGAAGCACTTGCGGGACATTGTGATGCTGTAAATGTCACTCTTAATCCTGATGGCTCTGTCACCGTAAAAGATAACGGTCGCGGCATTCCTGTGGACATTCACAAAGAAGAAGGTGTTTCAGCTGCCGAAGTGATCATGACGCAACTGCACGCTGGCGGTAAGTTTGACCAAAATTCTTACAAAGTTTCCGGCGGTTTGCACGGCGTGGGCGTTTCAGTGGTAAACGCTCTTTCTGATTGGCTTGAACTCAACATTTGGCGCGATGGCAAAGAATATAACATGCGCTTTCAACATGGTGACGCAGTTTCTCCGCTTAAAATTATTGGCGATGCTAATGGCAACAAAGGTACACAAGTTACTTTTCATCCGTCAGCACAAACTTTTAACAACGTTCTTGAATTCAATTATTCAACTCTGGAACAACGTCTGCGCGAGCTTTCCTTCCTTAACTCTGGTGTTAAAATCATCTTAAAAGATTTGCGTGGCGAAGAGCCAAAAGAATCAGTTTTATTCTACGAAGGCGGCGTTGAAGCTTACGTTAAATATCTCGACAAAAGTAAAAACCCAGCGCACCAAACTTTAAGCGTGATCGCTTCCGACAAAACCAGCGGCATCAGCATGGAAGTTTCAATGCAGTGGAATGACAGTTATCACGAAAATATTTTGTGCTTCACCAACAACATTCGTCAACGCGACGGCGGAACGCATTTGGCGGGATTGCGCTCGGCACTTACTCGCACGATTAACAATTACGCATCCGACAACAAACTTTTCAAAAAAGATAAAATCGTTTTAACTGGTGAAGATGTGCGCGAGGGACTCACTTGCGTGATCTCAGTTAAAGTTCCAGATCCAAAATTCTCGTCACAAACTAAAGACAAATTGGTTTCGAGCGAAGTGCGAACTTTCGTCGAAGCTGGCGTTAACGACAAACTTGCGCAATGGTTTGAAGAGCGTCCATCTGATGCACGTATTATTGTTGGCAAAGCTGTTGAAGCTGCGCAAGCCCGCGAAGCCGCGCGCAAAGCCCGTGAATTAACTCGCAGAAAAACTTCCCTCGAAGTTTCGAATCTACCAGGAAAATTGGCCGACTGCCAAGAAAAAGATCCAGCCTTGTCTGAACTTTTTATTGTCGAAGGAAACTCGGCCGGCGGTTCAGCAAAATCAGGACGCAACAGAAAATACCAAGCGATTCTGCCAATTCGTGGTAAAATCTTAAACGTTGAACGCGCACGTTTCGACAAAATGCTTTCGTCAACCGAGATCGGAACCATGATTACCGCGCTTGGAACTGGCATCGGCGCCGAAGATTTCGATCCGTCAAAAGTGCGTTACCACAAAATTATCATCATGGCCGACGCCGACGTTGATGGTTCTCACATCCGCACTTTGCTTTTGACTTTCTTCTTCCGTCACATGCCGAAGCTTATCGAATACGGTTTCCTCTACATCGCGCAACCACCACTTTACAAAGTGAAAAAAGGTTCAAGCGAAGTTTATTTGAAAAATGAACAAGCGTTACAAGCTTACATCATCGATAATGCTTTGAATGGAGCGATTTTGAAAACTAAAGGCGGCGACAGATCTGGCGCCGATTTGCACGATTTTGTTTCCAAGCTTGGTAAGTTTGCGCATTTGATCAACAGCTTGTCGCGCGTCATTCCAACTGACATCGCAGAAAATCTGGCGATTGCTGGTGCGTTTGACAAAGCGTGGATGAAAGATGCCGCTAAATCAAAAGCTCTGATTGCCAAAATCGAAAAAATCTTTGCCGCAACTTCTGACGAAGAAGTGACTTGGAGGGCTGAAATTACCGAAAGCGATGACATTGAAGTGATTAAAGAAACCAGAGGCGTTAAAACTTCTTACCTAGTCAAAAATTCTTATTTTGACTTGCCAGAAGTTGCAGCTTTGGCGCTAATCAGAGAACAAATTGTCGATGCTTTTGAAGGAAAAATAAAATTCATTCGTGGCGAAGACGAAAAAGTTACGCACAAGCCAATGGATTTGATGGCGATGATTTTAGAGGCCGGCAAAAAAGGCGTCACAACTCAACGCTTTAAAGGTTTGGGTGAAATGAACGCCGAACAACTTTGGGAAACTACGCTTGATCCAGCAAACAGAACTTTGCTACAAGTTAAAGTTGATCAGTACGACGAAGCTGACGAAACCTTCTCAACCTTGATGGGCAACGTGGTTGAACCAAGACGCGAATTCAT